>ENA-ORPK01002248-ORPK01002248.1-human-gut-metagenome-genome-assembly--contig:-NODE-2248-length-13680-cov-3.556771_pt1 | contig 13680 bp, 13 predicted proteins | sample MGYA00242139_ERZ509068 | MGnify/ENA primary metagenome ERZ509068 (study PRJEB26280, sample SAMEA2338687) | human gut metagenome | biome: human gut; feature: human-associated habitat; material: faeces... | reverse complement strand
ATAGCTGGTGATCATCTTGGTAATACTGGACAGGGTTGCGATCTCCGCAACTCCCCACTTTCTCTTGGTCCAGCTTTCAAAGGTAAGGACGCCTGCCATCTTAGAGCCATCCATAATGGGGAACTGTATGGCAGAAATAGGAACTCTTTTCATCTGTGTAATATCTTTTTCATAATCCTCATGTCTGTCCCTGCCATCCTGAAGGATATTATATTCCACATGGCGGTAATACTGCTCCATCACATACCAGTTTACCTTGCTGGTCTGTTCCATCATCGCCCTGTCATTGCCATCGTCTTCCCTGGACCATCCTGCCGTTACGAAAATATCGTCGCTTCCTTTATCTCTTTCCAGGAGGATGCTCCGATCCATGCCAAAGTACAGACATACCTCTTCAAAGATCTTTTCAATGGCGTGATAAAAATTTTCTTCCGTATTAATGCACTTAAAGGCAAAATCAAACAGATCCTTGTTGATATTCAGGTAATCCTGCCCTGCCAGAGCCTGATCCTTTTTCTTATGCGCCAGCTTCCTGCCTGTCTCCCCCAGAGAGGTGTTATAATCCTCTTCCCGGTCAAAGAAACAGTATTTGCTCTTTCCCTCCTTTTTGGCCCTGTAAAGCGCAAGATCTGCGCTGTGATACAGCTTCTCATAGCTTCCGCCGTCTTCCGGGCTGACCGCAACGCCTATGCTGATGCTGCAACGGTTCCCTTCCCTCTCTTCCGCAAATCTGGAAAGCCGGATCATCAGTTTATTTAAAAGTTTCTCAATGTCCTTTCTGTTGCAGATCCCGGAAGCATAAACAAGAAACTCGTCCCCGTCTATTCGACCCACAATATCCTTTGCCTTAAAGCTGGTATAAACAATATTAGCAGCCATCTCCAGCACAGAATCCCCAAACACCTTGCCGTAGGCTGCATTTTGTTCTGCAAAATCATCCAGATCCATAAGAAACAAAGCTCCTGCTTCTTTTGCAGGATCCTGAAGCTTTTTCTCTATCATCTTCCTGGCAACATCATAGTTATATAAACCGGTAAGCATGTCCCGGGTCACCTCACGCTCCAGGCGTTTGTTATCCCTCTTTTCACCGGTTACATCCAGAACCTTGCCGATCACCTTGACAGGAACACCCTTTTCATCACAAATGGTATTTCCTTCCTGGCGGATCCATCCAAATCTTCCGTTATCACGGAGAATTCTCATTTCATACATGATATGAGGATCCCCCCGATCCATACTGTCACAATAGGCTTCAAAGACCTGCTCGTCCTCAGGATGGATCAAATTCCATTCTTTCATCTGCTCGCGGTAATTTTCCACAACCAGGTTCGTGTCTTTCCATTTGCCTTCCAGCTTACTGCTCTGGGTAAGGCGCTTTGCCTTAATGTCATACTCCCATAAGCCGCTGTCCTCGCCTTCTAACGCCCACTGCTGCTTCTGACGTTCATTCTTCAGTTGGCGTTCCAGCTCGGCAATCCTTTGTTCCAGCTGTTTCCTGTCCTCTATCTCCATTGCTTTCCCTCACATCGATCTTATACAATTCAAAATTGTACTAAAATAGATACACAATCAATATAACATATTCTGCTTTATAAGAGCAATAGGTATTATATCTCCATATGCTGCTTCTTAAACTGCTTGGGTGTTACCCCCTTCCATTTCCGGAAAATCTTGATCAGATGGCTGCTGTCGGAAAAACCCGTTTCCTGGCTGATATAGCTTAAATCAAAGTCTGTAAAGAGCAGAAGATCCGCTGCCTTGCTGACCCGGATAAATTCAATATATTCCTTACAGGAGCGGCCGTAATACTGCTTAAAATTCTTGGCAAAATAGGAATAGCTCATATTACACATCTCCGCCAGATCCTCCACCCTTATGGCTTCCCCTACATGAGAATCAATATAAGAGGTGATGGCATGGATGGAATTCGTTTCTCTTGCATGGGCTGCTGCTGCATCCGTATTAAATCCGGCGTGCCTCCACAGTCTTATGATCTGCACCAGAAGATAGCAGATCTTATTATGGATCACAATATCGTAGCCATAATCCTGCTGCTCAAGCTCTTTACAGCACTCCTCAAAAATATCGGAAACTACCAGACCCTCCAGCTGGCTTTCCTTAAAAAAGATGCTGGCTTTGGAGCTCTTGCTTGCACTATCCAGAATGACGCGGAGCTTGGGCGCATAGCTGTTTTCCGTATACAGCCTGTTCACGTCAAACTTCAACACATCATATTTCAGCGGAACATTCGTAGCGGTATAAATAGCATGTACGGTCTCCGGATGGAACAGGATCAGGTCTCCCTCCTGGGCCACATAGCTTTGCCCGTCACACTCTACCAGAGCCGTCCCCTCGAGCATATAAAGGATCTCCATAAAATAATGCCAGTGAGGCCTGATGGGGAAGGGCATAGTCGACGTATCATACCGAAAAGCTTCATATGGGAAATTAAGAGTATCACAATATTCAAACAAATACTGCATGGCTGTCTCCTGAATAGATTTTTACAATTTTTATATGGCTACATTATAGCGGAATTTTTTTCCCGGTGCTACAATTTTTATAACATTCAACAAGTATTGAAAGGACGTAGCCATGCAATTCTTAAAAGGGATCACTTTTGCCCCATTTTGTCCAAAAGGGAGTTTTCTTACAAAAGAAGCCTTTGAGAGCTTTGATCATCTTGCAGAAGGAACCGGTGCAAATTTTATCACCCTGGTGCCCAACGCACTTCAGGAAACCCCTCAGTCAGAGGAGATCGATTTTACCTCTGATGCAACCATTTCTGATGAAGAACTGATCAGCATGATCGACTATATTCATAAGAAGGGGCTGCTTGTTGCATTGAAGCCCACCGTCAACTGTAAGAATGGTACCTGGCGTGCACACATTAATTTTTTTGATAAGGATGTGCCATGCGAGCCTAAGTGGGGGAACTGGTTCCGATCTTATACGGAATTTCAGCTTCACTTTGCCAAGCTTGCAAAGGAAACCGGCTGTGAAATGTTTATCGCCGGCTGTGAAATGGTTCAGACCGACCGCAGAAGCGAGGAATGGCGTAACCTGATCGCCCAGATCCGCACTGTTTATGACGGTCCTGTCACCTATAACGCAGACAAATACCAGGAAGACAATGTTACCTGGTGGGATTGTGTCGATTATATCTGTTCAAGCGGTTACTACCCCACTGATGACTGGGACAGGCAGCTCGACCGTATTGAAGCCGTTGTAGAAAAGTTTAAAAAGCCCTTCTTTTTCGCAGAATGCGGCTGCATGTCCACACACGGCGCAGGAAAGGTTCCCAATGACTGGACCGTCCGCGGCGAAATTGACCTGCAGGAGCAGGCAGACTGGTATCAGACCATGTTTGAAGCCTGCAGGAAACGTTCCTTTGTACAGGGCTTCTGTCTTTGGGACTGGGCATGGAAGCAATATCCCCTCTGTAAGGCGGATGCGAATTGGGGATATGATATTTACGGCAAGCCGGCCCAACAGATCGTTAAAAAATATTACGACATGTTTTAATGTCAGTGGGATAACATGATGATTGAAAAATTTACGCAGCCGGAAGAAATCGATCTGGACGAATCGGAAAAGGCGCTTCTTGAGACCTTTAACCGGAATGAAGGCAACAGCCTGAAAATCCTTCTCGGGATCTACAAGGGACATTATGTGAAGCTGTTTTTCTCCATTTTGTTTTTTGCCATAAAGCATTCCCCGGTGTGGATCCTTCCGATCATTACCTCCAACATTATCAACCTTGCAACCCAAAGGCCGGATAATGCAGGCATTAAAATACTGATAAATGTTCTGATCATGTCCTTTTTCGTGGTTCAGAATATTTTTTCCAATTATATCCATACCTGGCTTTATGCCAAAACAGTCAGAAGTGTGGAGCGGGGACTTAGAAGCTCTCTGGTGCGCAAGCTCCAGCAGCTTTCCATTTCCTATCACAATGAAATGCAGTCCGGACGCCTTCAGTCCAAGATCATGCGTGATGTAGAGCAGATTGAAACGCTCTCCTCCCAGATCTTTATCACGGTGTTAAGCATTCTTTTAAACGTTATGGTGGCCTTTGGCATTGTCATCTTTAAAAGCATGACTGTTTTCCTTTTCTTTCTTGCCACCATACCGGTTGCCGTGTTCTTAATGGTTACCTTCCGGGGAAAGATCAAAAAGTACAATTCCGATTTCCGCCGGGAAATGGAGGAAACCTCCGTTAAGGTTATGGAAATGGTGGAGCTGATCCCTGTCACCAGGGCGCATGCCCTGGAAAAACAGGAAACCATGAAAATGGACCGCCAGCTTGGACATGTGGCAGAAAAAGGCTTAAAGCTTGATATGATCCAGACCTACTTTTCCTCTATCAGCTGGGTGGCATTCCAGCTGTTTCAGGTAATCTGCCTTGGCTTTACCGGTTACCTTGCATCTCAGGGAAAGATTTCCGTGGGAGAGGTTGTGATGTACCAGACCTATTTTTCTTCCATTGTAGGCCAGGTATCCAATGTCATCACCCTGCTGCCCATCATCTCAAAGGGGTTGGAATCCGTGAATTCTATCGGGGACATTCTGCTCTGCCATGATGTGGAGGATACCAGGAACAAGAAGAAGGTAAAGAAAATAAATGGCGATATTACCTTTCGCCATGTAGCTTTTCAATATCCTGATGCGGATGCCCCGGTGCTCCAGGATCTGAATTTTCATATTGAACCGGGTGAAACCATTGCCTTTGTAGGAAGCTCCGGTGCAGGCAAAACAACCATTTTAAATATGGTGATCGGCTTTTTGAAGGCCACAGGCGGACAGGTACTGATCGATGGACAGGATATCACTTCCCTGAACCTGCAAAGCTACCGCAGCCATATTGCAGTTGTACCACAGCAGTCCATTTTATTTTCCGGTACGATCCGGGAAAATATTACCTACGGCATGAACCATATTTCCAAGGAACGGCTGATGGAAGTGATCAAGGCTGCTAATCTGGATGAGCTGATCGCTTCTCTGCCGGACGGACTGGACACCAGGATCACAGAACACGGAAGCAACTTATCCGGCGGACAGCGCCAACGGATCTCTATTGCCCGCGCATTCATCAGGGATCCCAGCATTTTGATCCTGGATGAGGCAACCTCCGCTCTGGATACCATTTCCGAGCGTAAGATCCAGGATGCTATCCATAATCTGGTGCAAAACCGTACCACCTTAATTGTTGCTCACAGACTATCCACCATAAGGGACGCTCACAGGATTGCCGTTGTGGGCCACGGAGGGCTGGAAGAATTCGGTACCTACGAAGAGCTTATGGCTCTGAAAGGAGAGTTTTATAATATGCAGAGCCTGCAAAGCCTTCAGAGTTAATTACCGCCATTTCCCTATTTTATTATATATCCCCCTTAAAAAGGCTGCCGGTTTTTTCTATCCCGACAGCCTTTTACCCTGTACCGATCTTAAAAAGCAATTCCCAGCATTTCTGTGATGATGCCAACCGCCACTCCGATCACATATAGGAGAATTGTGATCCTGATGTTTTCCTTTAAATTATCGTTCACTCTATAGAGCACCAAAAGTCCAACTCCCTGCCCGGCCAGCAGTCCGCCGATCATAGCGCCTGCTCCCAGCACTCCCTCCAAATAGAGCTGTGTCAGCACCACAGAGGAAGCACAGTTCGGAATCAGTCCTACCAGCCCCGCAAGCACAGGCCCTAAAATCGGTTTGGTGGAAATGAAAGAAGCAAGCTGCTGCTGTCCCACGGCTCCGATCAGAAGATTTAAGATCAGGGAAATGATCAGTATAAATCCAAATACCTGAAGCGTATGGCTGACAGCAGGCTGCAGGATCTTTCCTTCCCCGCAATGGCAATGCTGATGCTCACACAAATGGTCTATGCGAAGCTCTTCCGGTTCCCTTTTCCTGGTTCTGCGGATCGCAAAGTCGATCACCAGACCCGCAGCAATTCCCACAAGCGCCTTAAAAGCAAGAATTCTGAACATCGTTGCAAAAGCAACCTTTTCAGAGATAAAAATAGGAAGCATCTCATCCGAGGTGGACAGAAACACCGAAAACAACGTTCCCAGCGTAATGATCCTTCCCGCATAAAGATTAGACGCCGCCGCTGAAAAGCCGCACTGAGGCACCACTCCCAGAATGCCGCCGATCACCGGCCCGAAATTTCCGGACCTTTGCATGATCTGCTGCGCCCGTCCTCCTGCTTTATGCTCAATATATTCCATCACCAGATAGGTGAGAAACAGAAAGGGTAAGAGCTTAACCCCATCTACTAATGTATCTATCACTGCATCGATCAACATGACTGCACCAAGTTCCTTTCCACATAGGTTCCAAAAAGCTTATCCCTTAGTATACCCGTTATCATCGTCTGTGGCAAGGATGATTTTGCGCCATGCTTCTGCAGGATTTTTGCACTGCACGGCTTTTATGCTTCAGAACGCAGATAGTTTTTCTACCGTAATGCCTTTATACCCGCTTAAGCCCAGATAACCATAAAACTGTTCCTCATCATTTAACAGTGCGTCATAGTCTGCTTCCGGCGAAAAGGTGATCTGATACTTTTCCCCCTTATATTCAAAAGAAATGACCGTAGTCACATCCCTTCTCTCCGCCATCTTCTGTATGATATAATCGGAAATGGCTGTGTTTGTCTTTGCGTCATAGGTCACCAGTCCATTTTCCGCCGCATCTTTAATGAAACCATACAGATCCTTTACATAAGCCACTGCGCCGGGAATAGGCATCTTCTGCTCTGTCCTTCCACAAGAGCTGCAGCGATAACACTCTTCTCCATCCTCCCCTACACTGGGTTCCTTTGTTGTCACCCACTCCATGTTGCAGAGGTGCACCTCCTCCGGTGCTTCCGCTATTTCCGGCTGATCTGCTGCAATCGGCTGAGCTTCCACTTCTTTGGGTGGCGTACTTTCCGGTTTCTTCTCTTCGGTCTGAGGAATATATGGTTCTCCTTTTAATGTCAAAGAATTGGTCAAATATGTGGCAAACGGATTAACGCATTTCCACTTTGCACCCGTTCCGACAATTTCACCATTTCCATTTTTATAGCTTGTCTGTATGGTATGCCTCTCCGTACATTTCATTCGTATTATTACCGAGATGCGACCATCATTACCATCATAAAACGTAAAATTAAACCATGAAAAAGCATCATATGGAATTATTACATCTCCACTTTCAAATTCATAGCCCATCACATTCTTATCTTTAAGAGAATATTCAGCTGCTCTCGCCTCAATCCCATTTCCAAGAAGGGCCGTGATTATCATCACAAGTGTTAATAAAATAGTAATTGTTCTTTTCCCTGTGTTTTTCATGTCTTATCTCCTTTACACTCTTTTTTTTGCTAAATCTAGGACTGCGGATCCATCTTTTCCACCGTAATGCCTTTATACCCGCTTAGACCCAGATAACCATAAAACTGTTCCTCATCATTTAACAGTGCGTCATAGTCTGCTTCCGGCGAAAAGGTGATCTGATACTTTTCCCCCTTATATTCAAAAGAAATGACCGTAGTCACATCCCTTCTCTCCGCCATCTTCTGTATGATATAATCGGAAATGGCTGTGTTTGTTTTTGCGTCATAGGTCACCAGACCGTTTTCCGCCGCATCCTTAATATAGCCGTACAGATCCTTTACATAGGCCACTGCGCCTGGAATAGGCATCTTCTGCTCTGTCCTTCCACAAAAGCTGCAGCGATAACACTCTTCTCCATCCTCTCCTACACTGGGTTCCTTGGTGGTCACCCACTCCATGTTACAGAGGTGAACCTCCTCCGCTATTTCCGGCTGATCTGCTACAATCGGCTGAGCTTCCACTTCTTTGCGTGGTGTACTTTCCGGTTTCTTCTCCTCGGCCTGGGTGCTATATGGTTCTCCTTTTAATATCAAATCTCCAGAACCCTGATCAGCACAATACCACTTTGCATTTGTTCCGACAGTGTTTCCATTTCCACCACTATAGCTTGCTTGTAAGGTATGCGTCTGGCCGCTTCCCACATCTATCATTATCATGAGGTTAGGATCATTACCATCATAAAACCGTAAAATATACCCTGATGTCCGCGATGCGTTTATTATATCTCCAATTTTAAATTCATAACCCCTTATATCATCCGCAACAAAATATTCAGCCGCTCTCGCTTCAATCCCATTTCCAAGAAGGGCCGTGATTATCATTACAGCTGCCAGCGAAGTAGTAATTATCCTTTTCCCCGTGTTTCTCATCTCTTATCTCCTTTACACTTTTATAAACTTCCCCTTTTATAAATATAGGTACAAAAAAGCAAAAAAACTCTCACACCAAAATTATTTTTTTGATGTGAGAGTTTATTTATTTGTTTCATTTTTTCCAAACAGAATTTCCTGATTAATTTGCAGCTTCCGTGGCAAGCGCTGTCCGCAAAAAGACAGTTAAGATGACCCTTCCTGCTATCATAGTAAAAACAGGCATTGCATATGCCACATATTGTACAGCGCCTCCATATGCAACCAGCAGGTTATAAATGGCATGAAAGGTTGTTGCAGCTCCAAGTAAGCCACAAATTCCTGCTGCCTTCAGCCATGGCTTCTGCCATGCATAAGAAAGCCCCGCTCCCATCATTGCTCCGCAGACCACATGCATTGCTCCAGTGCCAAATCCCCGGAACAGAATAAAGGAAAAAGCCTCTGCACCGTTTTGGCTCAAATAACAGATATTTTCAAAGGTTGCAAAGGACACGGCAACGATCAGTGCCGCAATACGGATCCTTGCAGGCTTTGGTTCAAAAACAAGCAGATAAAAAAGCAGTGGAAGGAGTTTAACCACTTCCTCTACAACGGGGGCTATTTCCACCGTTGCAGTAAAGGAATTTGCCTGGTACCAAATAGCCAGAAAGGTATTTAAGTAAGCAGAAAACAGGCAGGCTCCCATTCCCGCAAAACAAAAGACAAAGGTTTTGAGCTGTCGTCTGCCTATGCAGATCCCCGCCACCAGCAAGGGCGCCAGCATGCACAAAAATACATTCTCAATATACGTCATGTACTCACCGCCTTTCTGGCTGCCGGCAATATTCCTATCAGAGAAGCTGTCAGCAGAAGATCAAACCAGAAGCTGGGACTCATAACAGATTTCCCGCTAAAAAAGCAGCCGGAAGTCCAGAGACAATATTCTGAAGCTACAAAGCACAATACCGCTATATGAAAAAACTGCCTCCTGCGCCTTTCTCCGCTCTGACCTCTTGCATAGATAAGTCCCCGGATCGAACAATAGGAAAGCATCATCATAAGCCCGCACCAGATCAGATTGGAAAGAACATCTCCATAAGTGCAATATAATAAAAGCAATGGAATTCCAATCATCAGGGACAGCCATTTCGCCCGGCATTTCATTTTTCGTTCTTCCTGATAAGCCATGGCATCCTGTAAAATGCAGAGAAAAATTGCGCTGGAAATCCATCCGAATTCAGAAACATAAAAGACCTGAGGCGTAGTGGAATACAAAAAAAGGTAAAGCGTCCAGTAAAGCGCCCCCAGGGCAAAGCAGCCATAGAAGCAGGTTAACAGCAAATCAATCCTCTTGTGGTCTTTTCCATATTTCAAAAAGGAAATGATCACACCGATTGTTGTAACGGCAAGCTGCAGAAAATTTTCAAATAGCTCTGCCATCCGTATTTCCTTTCTCATCCTTTTCTTCCTTGTCTTTATTGGAAAGACGGATACGGAAACACAGGATTGTTACCCCTGCCCCGAGAACAAAAGACATAAAGCCAATAAAAATATAACTGAGGGCTGCACTTCCCTGAAATACGCTTGCAGTAGTATGGTACTCCGTATAGAAACTATTCCATCCCTGATTTCCATATGCTCCCGGCATAAAAACAGAAAACCCGATAACAAGCATCAACGCAGCTACAAAGGAAACCGCTGTAAGCGCCCTGTTTCTGCAATGCTCCCTATACTGGTTTTTATATGCAATACGATATTTTACCTCTGCAATACGTTCCTCATTACTCAACACCTGTAATGCCCTCCTTTTCCAATATCTTCCTTAATCCAATTTTTCCTCTGTATACCATGTTGGTGATCTGCTTCACATTCTTTCCCATAATCTTGGAAGTTTGACGATAGCTCATCCCTTCAAAATACACCAGATATAAAGCTTCCCGGTAATCCGAATTTAGCTGCTGCATACAAAAATGGAGGATTTCGTCCCTTTCCCTGGTACGCACCACTTCCTCCACAAGCGCCCTGGCATCTCCCGCTTCCTGCAGATCATCAAGGTTAAAATGACACTTCTTTTTCGTTTTATGGCGCAGTGCCATATGTCTCGCCACCTTATATAAATACGGTTTAAATCCTCCGTCCCGGATATGAGGTCTTTTTGCAAACAGATAAGAAAAAACCTCAATCATCAGATCTTCCGCTTCGTGAACATCATGCACATAACCATTTATGTAGAAGATCAGGGGATTTCCATATTTGATCATAAGCTCATCCAGGCCTTTTTCTTCCCCGCATAAATATCCTCTGTATAAGTCCTCGTCGGAAACCACGCCTTCACTTCCCTTCTTACCCGGAATTTAAAACCCCTCAGCCTGTTTTTAGCATATATGTTTTTTACTCTATAAGCAAGTAAGACTTTTCATTACAAGTTCCGTCAGTCATATGACGACTGTAATAATTCTTTAACGCAGGTGCTAAATCCATATCTTTTTTCGCACCCTCTTCTCGAAGCTGCTGAATTCTCATATCAATAAAAATAGGCAGTTCCTTTTCCGTAAGCTTCTTATATTCAATTTTCATACTGTGATCTCCAAAGCATCCTGTTATCTTCAAAATTTATACTTAGCTTCCCGGTATCCTTTAACCATGCAAGGTAAGAGCGAACCGTACTTCCCACCAGCACATATTGTTCAAAATTCATAGCGAGCTTGTACTCTGCAAACAGTTTTTGCAAAATGTCCTCAAAGCAGTTTGGTTGTGCACAGATTTCCAAAATCTTTTCTGCGATTTCATTGACTTTTTCAATATTATACTGTGCCAGTTCTGAAATATTTTCTGTAACCTCTGTATGCGAAGGAACAAATATTTTTGCAGTCATGCCTTTTACCATTTCAAGGGTTTTCACATACGCCGCAACATCATAAACAAAGCCGATCTGATATTTATCCAATATTTCACGGCTTAACAGACAGTCCGCAAGAAAAACCACATGATCGGGTGTCCGAAAGCCCACCATATTAAAGAAATGACCCGGCAGTTTGATAGCCTCGAACCCATTCGGCAGTTTGTCAGTGGTCAGCTCCTCGGCATCGCTTTCCTGCGCCATCAGAAATTTGTGCCTTAAATCTTTTGGCGGATATCCGCCGTACAAAAGCGATGGCTCAAGGATAGGGTGTCTGGTAAAATCACAGTCAATCCCCGGAGCATAGACTTTACATCCGGTCTGTCCCTGCAAGTATTTGTTCCCGCCTATATGATCAGCATGTGCGTGTGTATTATAGATTGCCGTTAAATTCCAGCCGTTGGCGTCTAATATCTGACGTGCTTTTCGCCCTGCATCCTTATCATTTCCACTGTCGATCAGACAGACATTTTGCTCATCCAGCCTTACAAGTCCGATATTCGTGGGGCTTTTGATATAATAAGTGCGCTCAGAAAGCTGTATCAATTCGTACATGGTTTTTCCTCCGTTAATATTGAAAACTACTCTTCCAGAAGTCTGCTTAACAACGCCTGTCTATTGTTTATAAACATTTCTGTCACTTGATAACTTTCTGTTTCCTCGTATTCACATAAATGTATCTTTCCATTATCGAAACAGTATATATCTGCATTTGGAATTCCTAACAAGATAGGTGAATGTGTAACTATAAAAAACTGCGCTCCGCATTTTGCACATCTGTCTATTTCCATTAGAAGGGTAAGCTGTCTCTGCGGAGATAATGCTGCCTCCGGTTCATCAAAAAGATATAAGCCATTTGCCTGCAGATTATTCTGCGCTAACGCCAAGAAACTTTCTCCATGTGACTTTTCATGATATTTTACTGAAGGATGCTCCGGATCTGCATATTTCTCTTCTTGAGTTGCCACATTATAAAAGCTTTCCGCTCTAAGAAAATACCCCCATTTTTCTTTCCTATATCCCTTTGAAATTCTTATTGCTTCACATAATTCTGAATGGGTATCATGTGTAGAAAAGATATAGTTTCTGGTTCCGCCCTCCGGATTAAACCCATGGGCCACAGCAAGCGCCTCTAACAGTGTTGATTTGCCACTTCCGTTTTCTCCAACAAAGAAAGTGATCGGACTGTTAAAATCCAGTCTATCAACACCTTTAAACGCTTCTATTTTCCTCAAATAACTATCGCTGTCTACTTTATTCCAGTCGAACAGGACTCCCTGTATAAATTGATCATTCATTATGTTTGCCTTTCTTAACTATAATATGTATCTTTTTCATACCTGCGTCCTGTTCATCTTTATACATTAAATTTTTTATGCATTAAATGTATCCCAATATGGCCAATTCCAAGAATGATTGATGCGCAGATCACGATTGCATTTCCAGAATAAATTCCAAGCAATAGACACGCAATAACCGGAAGGGTTGCACCCGCCACAGGAAATCCCATATAGGACATATAAAAATCCTTCATCGTTTTCGGACTCTTAAAATATTTAATCCAGTAGCATTCATACAAAACCATCAGCACAAATGCCGTCATCCAAATTATAATCTTCCACTCAAAATAGAAGCCTTCAAATACCATTACTTTCGGGTTGAGTGCGGTAAAAACCATAAGTGATACACTTACCAGAGCCTCCATGCGCTCAAGGAGCAGCAGCAGCTTATTCTCCTTTTTGGCAACCTCATCATATCCCGCCGGCTTTGCTTTGCATGCCCAAATGATATTTGGAACAAACAGCATCAGAAGAAATACAAAACCCGTAACGCAAAAACCAAGGTCATACGGCTGCCTGCTGATCTGCGAGAAAGCAATGGTGCTTAATTTAACGCTGCTTATCATATCTCCATATTTTTCTTTAAGCTTTCCAGCCATCAAATCAGAATTGTATAGATCTGTGTGATAGCTTCCATAAATCCCCATTATTCTGCCGCCACCGCACCGCGTGTATGCATCAATAAAATTCGAGACCATGTAAGCTTCTCTTAGTGATGATATACCATTATGTTCCGTATCTTCATTGTAATATTCCTGCCCCTGTCTGATACACTCCTTTGCAAGTATGTATTTTTCAGAATCTTCAAGGCCGTTATCCTCTAAATATTTCAAATACCTTGATCCTGTAGTATCATACTGATGCCCCACATCAGTGCCATAAAATATTGTCTCGGGACAATACTCTTTTATCTCATGAAAGAACTCATAATAGTATTTGTTTCCCGACAGTGTTCCCTGTATCTCTTCAAAGAATAAATCTATCAGTTCATCTGAATCCTCTTTCATCCATTCATTTAAAAACTCGGCACTATAATATGGCAGTTCCACAAAAAGATTACGGTATCCTTTATTATAGTATTCCCTCCATTCTTTAAGCTCAATGTCATAACACTTTTTACGACCATGCGCTTCTCCGTAAAGACTTATCATAGTATTCTCATTCGGAAAGACATCTGTGGTCTGATCCGATTTATCTAAGATAAATCCTGT
>ENA-ORPK01002243-ORPK01002243.1-human-gut-metagenome-genome-assembly--contig:-NODE-2243-length-13703-cov-2.966002_pt1 | contig 13703 bp, 10 predicted proteins | sample MGYA00242139_ERZ509068 | MGnify/ENA primary metagenome ERZ509068 (study PRJEB26280, sample SAMEA2338687) | human gut metagenome | biome: human gut; feature: human-associated habitat; material: faeces... | reverse complement strand
GAGCATAGCGGACTCGAACCGCTGACATCCACACTGCCAGTGTGGCACTCTACCAGCTGAGCTAATGCCCCTCAACGAAAGCTATTATACAGTACTCTGAGTCGTTTGTAAAGCGCAAATTCGATATATATTTTCTTTTTTGCATTTAAAAAAGATGCAAATAAATATATTTGACACATTCCGCCGTTTGTGCTATGCTTTTAACGGTTCAAAGGATTTGCGGACATTCGTGCAGGCGGAAACACTTTCCCATGCGCCCGATGTTCGGCAATCCGTGCCGCCCTTATTAATTTAATATGAAAACGCGGTTGCAGCTTTTCAACGCTGCATTAAAAGGGAATGCGGTTCAATTCCGCAGCAGTCCCCGCTACTGTAACCGATGACGACCCCCTCGATATGCCACTTTGCGGCGCAGATTTTCTGCCGTGCAGCATGGGAAGGCGAGGGCATTAGAACGACTCGGAAGCCAGGAGACCTGCCGTGTTTTCGGTTTACGGTGGTTCTCGGGAGATAGGCAGCCATTTTGCAAAGGCAAAGCAGAAGCTCTTTCGGGAATTGTATCTTGGATGCAGTTCCCTTTTATGTTGTCAGCCCTTCCGCCGCAACAGGCCTGCAGAAGCAAAATAATTACACGGAGGTAATGTAACAATGAAACTCTGCAAAAAACTTTTTTCTTTTATTCTTGTGCTTTCAATCATGCTTTCGTCCGTTTCGGCGTTTGCCGCACCGAATGCAAACGAATCCGGCATTAACGAGTATAATCTTGCGCCCGGAACAACCGTTATCTGCGTTGAAGCATTCGTGCTCGGCTGGGGTTACGTGCTTGAACCCACCGTGGTTGCATACAATCCCGGCGAAACCCTTGCACAGTTTACCGCAAGGGTGCTTGCAGCCAACTCCCTTGCCTGCGTCATGAACGGCGCTGCTGACGATGACGCAAGCTACATTCAGGGCATCGGCTGCCCGCAGCTTGCAGCAGGGGCATCCCCCTCCGTTCCCGCTTATCTTATGACCGAACTTGAAGCTTACCCCGATTGGGCGGAGGAGAACCTCGGTTATCAGCCCGGCGGCTGGAACGGCACGGAGAACGGCGACGGTATCCTCAGCGAGTTTGAATACAGCGATCTCGGCGGCTGGATGTACGTTGAAAACGATGTTTCACTTTCTGTCGGCGCAGGTGCGGCAACAGTTACGGACAACAAGGTTTACCGTTGGATGTACACGGTTTACGGATACGGCATGGATCTCGGAATCGGCGATGGTTGGGGCATGTTCCCCGCGTTCGACAACCCCGCGTACGGCGTGACCCGCAGCAGCGAAACCGAGCTTTATGCAAGCGTTCTTTCGGATCCCGCACTTTCCGCACAGATTTCCGAGGGCGGTGCGGCACATGACGCATTCACTGCGTTTGAATCCGCGCTCACCGATATTACATCCTCTCAGGCTGTTCTCACCGCAGCGGCCGAGGCACTGACCGATGCACTCGTACCCGTTTCCGTTATTCCCGGAGATGCGGACGGTGACGGAGTTGTTACAGCATCCGATGCACTGCTCATTGCCCGCCACGCAATGCAGCTTCAGATCCTTACCGGCAGCGCGCTTGAAGCGGCGGATGTTGACGGCAACGGAACGGTTGCGCTGACCGATGCGCTTCTCGCACTCCGCATTGCAATTAACGGCTGAAGTAAAGGAATAAAACCAAATTGAATCAGTTCCGCGGAATTTGTTTCGCGGAACAGGAATCGATATGTACCGTTCGGTCGGTACCAATAATTTGAAAAGACATCCTCTTACATTTTCCATAATCCTTACCCTGATTGCGGGAATGGTGCTTTGCGCCGTTCCCGTTCAGGGTATTTCTGCTCAAACGAGCTTTTTCATGCAAAGCGAGCAGCCCCTTTATTCTGCCCGCACGGCGGATTACAGGAGCGGGTATGCGGCGCAGTACTCCGCCGTTTTGAGGACCCTTGCCGGCGGTGCAAAGCCCGAATTCGGTTCGGTCGGCGGCGAATGGAAGGTGCTTGCACTTGCACGCAGCGGGTTCTATCCGACACAGAGCGGCTATTTTTCCGAATACTATGCCAAAATCGAAAAACTTGTCGCCGCAAACGGTTCGCCGAAACTGCACCCTCAAAAATCCACCGAAAACTCGCGCCTTATTATCGCTCTTTCTTCAATCGGACGTGATGCACGCTCTGTCGCAGGGTTTGATCTTACCGCGCCTCTCGGTGATTTCAACTATGTAAAAAAACAGGGTCTGAACGGTGTCATTTTTGCACTTATCGCATTGGACTGCAATAAAAATTACGGCATGAGCGATATAAAATCCCAATGCGTTGACCTTTTGCTCTCACGCGAATGTGACGGCGGAGGTTGGGCACTCGGACTCGGTGCAGCGGAAGCGGATATTACCGCAATGGCGATAACCGCACTTGCACCGTATAGAAAGGCGGCCGCCGCAATCGAACGCGGTGTTGAAAAGCTTTCCGCACTGCAAAATGCAAACGGAAGTTTTTCCTCCGGCGGTGTTGAAACCTCCGAAAGCTGCTCCCAAGTGCTCGTTGCGCTCAGCACGGTCGGAATCAATGCACATAAGGATTCGCGCTTTATCAAAAACGGAAACTCGGCACTTGACGCACTCTGTGCTTTTTATGTCGGCGGCGGATTTGCACACATGGCAAACGGCGGCGCAAATTCAATGGCAACCGAACAGGCTGCGTATGCACTTTGCGCGTACGACAGATTCCTTTCCGGGCGAAGCTCGCTTTACAACATGAACGATGTCTCCCCCGTCTCTCCTGCCGAGCCAACCGATAAACCCACGCCGAAGCCGACGGGCAAACCAACGGCGGCACCGACCGATGCAGCATCTTCGGATGCAGCATCTTCGGATGCAGCATATTCAACTGCACCGGCAACCGACACGGCAGCAACCGATGCGGCATACACTGATGCGCCTGCAACCGATGCAGTGCCGACAGACACCTCTGCCGCGTCAACCTCGCCGAACCGTCCCTCTTTTGAACCTGATGCAACTGCGGAAATCGAAACAACCGAAGCTGTTTCAACGCGTGAATCGGCCTCCGCACAGGGCAGCGACCGAACAAAATCAGGCAGTCGTGTTTTTGACGTTGTTATCGTTGCCGCAGCAGTTTGCCTCCTCGGAACCGCTGCATATTTCGTTATCAAAAAGCGAAACAGGCGGCAATAATCAATTTTGAAACAAAAACGGTGATATCAATGAGTAAATCTTTATCCTTTATTAAACGGAAAAATTCGTGCGGCAGTCGGCGTATTTCCGCTTTGCTGCTTGCGATGCTTGCGTTTGTCTGCACAGTCGTATTCCCCGGGTGTTCGGATATTCCCTCCGCCGAAAGCGGGCAGACCTGCACAATGCTCATCGAGTGCGGCACGATACTGCAAAACATCGAGATGCTCGACCCCGAGAAACTTTCCGTGCTTCCGTCCGACGGAATAATACTAAAAAAAACATCCGTGTCCTTTAACGACGGCGAGACTGTTTTCGATATTCTCTGCCGCGAAACACGAAACAGGCAAATCCATATGGAATCCAGCTATACCCCTGTTTTCAACAGCGCATACATTGAAGGAATCAACAACCTTTACGAATTTGACTGCGGTGAGGGCAGCGGCTGGGTGTACAGTGTGAACGGAGTTTATCCGAATTACGGCTGCAGCAATTATAAAGTTCAGCCCGGAGACAGCATTGAGTGGCATTACACCTGCAACTACGGCAAAGACGTCGGCGCCGAAGTTACCGGCTGACACGGCAGCGCGTTTTTTTACAGATGAAAAGAGATTGTTTTGACACAATACATCCGACGGCGGCAATCATCTATTTCGGGTTTGCTCTTGCAATGCCGATGCTTTTGCTGCACCCCATGCTGCTCGGAATCTCATTTTTATCCGCCCTTGCATGGACTGTGCAGCTTAATGGCATGCGGGATGCACTTCGTTTTTTTTGCAGGTTCATTCTGCCGCTGATGCTTCTGACGGCAATTCTGAACCCGATTTTCAACCACAAGGGTCTTACGGTGCTTTTTTACCTTAAGCGCAATCCGGTGACGCTTGAATCCGTTGCATACGGCGCGGCATCCGGAGTTATGCTTGGTTCTGTTCTGCTTATTTTTTCATGCTTCAATCGCATAATAACCGATGATAAAATCCTTTATCTGTTCGGCAGAATCATTCCGTCGCTTGCTGTTGTGATTTCCATGGCGCTGCGCTTTGTTCCGCTGTTTACAACACAAGCGAAAAAAATCGCACTTGCGCAGCGTTGTTCGGATGGGGATCCTGCATCAAAAAGCATTGGTAAACGCGCCAAAAGCGGCCTTTTTATCTTCTCCGCGCTTATCACATGGGCTTTGGAAAGCGCAGTGACAACCGCAGATTCAATGCGCGCGCGGGGATTCGGGCTTCATCCGCGCAGTTTTTATACCGACTTTCGCTTTGACGGGCGGGACACGGTTGTTTCGCTTTTTCTTGCGGCAGGCATTGCAATTTTCGGAACAGCGGCGGGCTGCGGCAAAATCACCGTCACATATTTTCCGAAATTTCGCATGAACCCCGCCTCACCGCTGTTTATCGCCGCATGTATTGCATATGCACTCACGCTGCTGATACCCGTAATTATGAACATCAAGGAGTCCGTTGCATGGCATTGCTTGAAATCAAAAATCTGAATTTTACATACCCCGAAGCGGCGCAGCCCGCACTCAGCGGCATTAATCTTGAAATACAGCCCGGCGAGTTTGTTCTTATATGCGGTGCATCCGGCTGCGGCAAGAGCACGCTTTTGCGGCAGTGTAAACCGGCATTGAGTCAGCACGGCGAAAAGAGCGGTGCAATTTATTTTAACGGAAAAGCCATTGAAGAATTGTCGTTTCGCGAACAGTCCGAAAAAATCGGATTTGTTATGCAGGATCCGGAGATGCAGATCGTGACGGATAAAGTTCGGCACGAATTGGCTTTCGGACTTGAAAGTCTCGGCATGGATAACCGAAAAATGCGTGTGCGCATTGCGGAGATGGCAAGTTTTTTCGGCATCAGAGATTGGTTCGACAGCCCTGTTTCCGCTTTGTCCGGCGGACAGAAGCAGCTGCTCTGTCTTGCTGCGGTCACGGTTATGCAGCCGCAGCTTCTGCTTTTGGATGAACCGACTTCTCAGCTTGACCCTATTGCGGCGGGCGAGTTTTTCAACACGCTCAAGCGCATTAATTCCGAACTCGGAACAACCGTCATTATCACCGAACACCGACTTGAAAACCTTTTTCCCATGGTTGATCGCGTTGTCTTCATGCGGAGCGGGAGCATTGTTTCGAACTGTTCTCCCGCCGATGCCGCCGAAAAACTGCGGGGTGATGATGAGTTTTTCAGCGTTCTGCCTTCCTCCGTTCGCATTTTTGCAAAAACACGCCAAAACGGGCAAAATCTTCGCGGCGCACCGCTTGAAGTTCGCAGTGCCCGTGATTACCTTTTGAATAATTTTTCGTTGGATTCCTGCCGATACAAAGCTTCGGAAAACCAGATCCGGGCTTCCGCAAAGGCTGAATCAAACAAAAACAGAAAAAACACCGAAACAGTTATATCCGTTCGGGAAGCATGGTTTCGATATGAAAAAGATTCCAAAGACATACTGTGCGGTATGAATTTCGATGTTCATGCAGGCGAGCTTACCTGCATCGTCGGCGGAAACGGCGCCGGCAAAACCACCGCGCTTTTGACCGCAGCAGGCGTTTTTAGCCCGTATCGCGGAAAAGTCAAATACCGCGGAAAGCCGATTTCAACATTTCGGAAGGATAAAGGCTCAGCAGGAAAAATCGGAGTTCTTGTTCAAAACCCGCTCTGCTGCTTTGTTATGGATTCCGTTGCCGAAGAGTTGGAAGCGACTGCCAAAGCATATAAGCTTCCGCGCTCCGGAATCGAAGAGGTTATCGACATTATGCAGCTTCAAAGCGTCCTTGGCAGCAATCCGTATGACATAAGCGGGGGTGAATTGCAGCGTGCTGCAATTGCAAAGCTGCTCCTGCCCGAACCCGAAGTCATTTTTCTTGACGAAGCGACCAAAGGCATGGATGCTTTCTTTAAGGCTGAATTCGGCGCATTGCTGCGTCGGCTTGCGGCGCGCGGAACGGCAATTGTTCTTGTTTCGCATGATATTGAATTCTGTGCCGAATTTGCAGACAGGTGCGCAATGTTTTTTAACGGAACCGTTATTGCGGAAGGCACGCCGCAGGAGGTTTTTCTCGGCAACAGTTTTTACACAACATCTGCCTGCCGCATTTCCCGCGGAATAATCCCCGATGCGCTGACTTCGGAGCAAATCATTGATTACGCAAACCGCTGCGAAAGGAAGAAAAACGATGACTGACAAGCAGCCTGCTGCCTTGGAAACAAAAAACGAACGATCGGAATCAAAATCGAACACTGCAAAGCGGTACAAGACTGAAAAGGCCGAGCTTCGCCGGCGTATTGTTTCAATCGTGCTGCTGTTTGTGTTCGTTCCCGCCGTTATTGCAGTCGGAATGCTTGAATTTAACGATCGGTATTATTATATCACCGCATCACTCATAATCATTTGTTCATTTATTCCGTTCCTTATGTTATTTGAAAAGCGACGCCCGCGTGCGCGTGAGCTTGTTGTGATTGCCGTAATGACCGCACTCGGTGTTGCAGGACGCGCCGCATTCTATATGCTTCCGCAATTCAAGCCCATTGCTGCAACAGTAATCATCACAGGCGTTTCACTCGGGTGCGAGGCCGGTTTCATTACGGGTGCATTAACCGCGTTTGTATCCAACATGTTTTTCGGGCAAGGTCCGTGGACACCGTGGCAGATGTTTGCACTCGGGCTGCTGGGATTCATCTCCGGGCTGGTCTTCCGCAAGGATATCAGAACAAAAACTCAGCGTGCACTACTGTGCCTTTACGGTGCATTATCAACCTTTTTCATCTACGGCGGCATCATGGATTCGGCATATGTCCTTATGGCAGGTTCGGAACCGACGTTGGCGGCATTGCTTGCAGCATATGCTTCAGGGCTGCCGTTCAACCTTATTTTTGCCGGTGCAACGGTGTTTTTTCTTTTGGTGCTGACGCGCCCGATACTCAATAAACTGCGCAGAATCAAGAAAAAATACGGATTGCTCACGGGCTGAACGCTTCACGCATTGCCTGCTTAAAAAGCAAAAGAATCACCCGCTCCGCTAATTGAAAAGCACCCCATTTGTTAAACATTATAATGTTAACAAGTGGGGTGCTTTTTGTTATTTGATTGATTTTTCGTCAGCTGAACAGTGTAAAATCAATACGTTTTAATTCATGCTTGCGGAATTCAGATTACATAACACCGATTGCCATGCGCATTACCGTTACGGCATCCGAAAGGTTTACGGTGCCGTCACCGTTGACATCGGCAAAAGGCAGGTACTGTTCGGGAATGTGAGTCAAATCAAGCGCGTGGCGCATGATTGCGACTGCGTCCGCAATGGTAACTCTGCCGTCACCGTCAACATCGCCCATGATACCGTTTGCAGTGTAAACAGCGGTTACAGTGCTGTCGGCGGATACGTTTTGATAGGTTCCTTCCCAATGGCTGAAGGTGTAACCCTCATGCACGGGCGGAGTGGGCAAATTCGCAGAGCCGCCTTCGGGAACGGAAACTTCGGAAATGACGCTGCCGTCAACACCGTCAATGAAAGTGACCGTGTAATACTCTCCGTTATATACCGGTTCGATCTTTACGTTGTCAACATAAACGCAGTCGTCATATTCATCGCACATATCGTCTTTTTCATATTTCCAGCCAACAGTGTAATAATCTGAAACGGGAACTTCGAATCGTACAGAGCTCCAAGGAGTTTGACCCGAAGCAACTTTTTGCGTAAGCCCATTGAGTGTGAGGCTAACTCTGTCTCCGTACATTTCGCTGCTTGTTTTCCAATCAAATGAAATCACCGAGCCTGCTTCAAGATATCCCATGTCAATCGTGAATTCGGTTTCAGTCAGGCGCATACCTGCAATATCGCTGCGCACGCAGCTGCGGCCGCTGTCGGTGACAACAACCCAAGGATGAGCATAGTCATTGACAAAGCTCCTGTTTTCGCCGGGTGCGTTGACTGCCGCATTGAACTGAGCGGGGTCGCCCGGCGCAACGGGAGGAACATAATCTTCAACATAGGAAACATTATCGACCCATGAGGTAACAGCATTCACAACTTCGCTTTCATCATAGGCAATGAAATCCCAAGAGAAGTAATAATCACCGTCTTGCGGGATTATATACGCGCAGTTCTCCCAATCGGTTGTTCCGCTGATCTGTTCAACAATCGCCTGATTGATGCGGAAAACAAGCTTATCAATGCTGATCGAGCCGTATTCGCCGCCGACGGGAAGCCCCTGCGTTACAACCTTCCAATCAAAGCAGACTGCATCGCCCGCCTTTGCGTTGCGAATGATGGTATAGAGCACCTGATGACGCTCTGACCTTCCGACTGTTGATTTTACGCTCAACCTGCCGTTTTCGCTTGTGTCAATCGCCCACGGATTGAGGGGATCGTTCATGAAATGCAGCGTGCTGCCGACTGCATTAACAGCTGCATCCAACTCGTCGGCCTGTGCGCCGGGATCATAGGGTGCGGGCTGAGTTCCCGTGATGGAGATGTTATCGATCGAACCGCAGTCGCTGCCGCTTGACATACTGCTGTCCTTTGAATAAACCCAGCGGAAGGTATAATTTCCGTTTGCGGGAACGGTGTAGGTCTTTGTTGTCCAATTTGCGGTGCCGCTGATTCTGTCAACGCGGTTCTCGTTGGCATAGAAGCTGAGCCAATCGTAATTGTTTTCGCTTGAAACCATCCAGTCGAAGGAAAGCACCTGCCCGGCGGTAAGGCCGTTAAACACAGCCTTTATCGTTGTGGAGCTGTTACTTGCATCCTGCGTTGCGGACTGCATATAAGTTCTGCCGTTGTCGCTGCGAACGACCCACGGAGCGTTGCCGTCGTTCATGAAGGTCAAATTGCTGCCCTGGGCATTCAGTGCGGCATTCATTGCCTCCGTATCCGGCACTTCGGGAAGGCTTATCTGAACATTGGGCACCGGGAAAATGCTCGTGAGCGAATATCCGAACCCGCCGCCGATTGCGCCGATTTCTTCGGATTCACCCGTTTGGGGATCGATTCTGAGCAGGATGCCGAAATTGCCTGCGGGAATGTTGCGGAAAGCAACACCGAAAAGACAATTGCCCTGCGGATAATACGTCACGGCGGTGAGCTGTTCGACGCCGGGGAAAACGCTCTGCCCGAGTTCGCGAACGATGCTGCCGCTTGTGTTGATGATGAGGCCGTGTCCGCCGTTATGTGCAGTGGTGTAGAACTGTCCGCCGCCGATATATGCAAACTTGTTGATGCAGGCAACTTCAAGTTCGGAAAGGTTTGCAACTTCGGTCAGTGCGCCGGTGCTGCGATTTACGGTCATGATGAGCTGATCCGCCGTTTCATCCTCCTGCACCATTGCATAGAGGGTGTCGGTATCGGCTGCGTAAGTCAGGTCAACAACGCTGTAATCCATGTGGTTGCCGCCGACTTTTGTCGCGCTCCACGTTGATGCATTGGTGTCGATGGTGTAAAGATCATCGGCAGTGGTAACATCTGCATCATCGGTGTAGGTGTGTGCAAAAGCATAAATAGTTGTTCCGATAATCTCGGCTGCAAAGGAAATCTTGCTGCCAAGGTTCAGTTTTGACTGAACTGCAGAAGGATTTTCGGAATTGAAACCGATAAAATTATAGGGCTTTGAAGGTTCTGCCACGCCGTTTGTAAGTTTCCAATCGGCAAAACCGAACAGCGTCACGCCGGCGTTGTCCGTCGGCTGCTGTCCGTTCTCTGTGGGTGTTTCCGTCGCTGCGGCGGAAAATACTGCGGGCATAACGGTGAAAACCATCAGAAACGCCAGCAGTGCAGCGAAAAGCTTTTTCATGATACTTGCTCCTGTTTCGTTTTGTGCATGTTTGTCTTTGCAGGCAGCCATGCCGCATAAATTATATCACTGCAGTGCGGCAATAGCAATTATTTTTTGGACATAACGCGGCAAATTTTTAAATTTTCCGTATAAGCGGCACTGTAAGTTCCGCAGATGAAAATAAAGAGCGGGCGGCACTCTGCCGCCTGCCCTTTTCTGCAAGTGTAGGAAAACCTTACAGTGTATATAAATGGAAATGGAATTTGTTGTTCAATCGAACTGTGTTACCAAGGCAAATCGTTATCGAAAATCTTGTAGTTGACTTCCCTGCCGAGCGCATCCGTCATTTTATAATCTTCGCTGAACTCGATGTTTGTTATCACCGGTTCGCGATTTTCGGTCATCTGTCCGTACTCGATCTTCAGCAGCCCGTCGGTAAGATAGTGAACAGTCGTTATGGGGTAGCCATCGGCGTCATATAGCTCAACGCTGGCAGGGTCGTAACCGGTAGCACTGTCAACGAAACGCCTCATTATCGTTGCTGTTGAATCGATCGCTTCAACAGCGGCAATCGTATCGCCGACCTGTATTGCCGAAAAGTCGTCATGCGAAAGTTTGTCCTTAACGACAACGGCAACTCCGACCGGGAGGAACATTCTGTTGACATCTGACAGCTGCAGATAGAGCCTGTACCCGGTGTCGGTATCATACATCACATATGAGGAATGCTCATCCCTTTCGCGAATAGCCGCATCAGGATAGACCGCGAGGGTTGGGCGAATCGTCATGCTGCCGATGTTGAGACCGTCATAAAAGCCGAAATCTCTTGCCAGGAAAATATAATTTGCATCAAAGAGCAAATCTTCCTCCGGATAGACCGGCGGAACAAGCTTCTTCTGCTCAGACAGCGACTTCTCGTTTTCTTTTATGTATCCGTAGTAATCGGTGGCCGCTTTGCAGTTTGGATCATACTTCTGCATTTTCCTCACCCTGTTCTTTGCGTTAACGGCGGCATATGCCGTGATTCCTATCGCAGCAGCAAGAAGTACGCATGCGACTGCAATTATCATCTTTCTTTTTTTCATTTTCTTTTTTCTCCTTTACCAATTGATTGTTCTTATGTCCTTAACTTGATAGTAAATCCCACTATCGAGCTTTACGTTCACTGAGCTTTGATTGCTTCAAGCCAGTCGAAAGACAGTGCAAATCCCTGTTCTGCCGTTTTCGAAACAGTTTCGCCGTTGGCTGCATACAATGCCTGTGTATTGTTCAAAAGCCAAGCCCCGTTTTCAACAATTTGGCTTCCGCTGAGGAAGAAAACATATTCCGAACCGATTTCAATTTCGGGACTGTCTTCATATTGGTAAACGGTATCCTCAGTTTCTCCTCCCAAAAGCATTACTTTAAGCACATCTCCGCTGCTTGCTGCTCCGGAGTAGCTTTCCTTCACGCGAACCTCATAGACTGTCACAACAGTCTGCTCGTTGTCCTGCCCTGCTTCTGCGGATTCTGCGCCGCTTTCCGGAATACGAAGAGACATCGATTCATATCGCTCGGACAGCACCGTTCCGTATACGACATAGTCTGCGTGAGCCGAAAGATCATCAACTGACGTATATTCCGGATAATCTGCGGAACAGACAATCGTTTTTTTTATCCTGTTTCTGTGAAGCACTGCCGCCTGTTTGCAGGTTGTCGTTTGTTTTCCCTTTTGAACCGCAGGCAGCCGTTGTTAAAACTAACATTGCCGCCAGAAGCACAACACACAGCGTTTTGAACGGTTTCATGTTTATTTGCCTCCCCGCAACATCCAAATTTGAGATATATGAGCTATCATCAACTTCATTATAACGCACAATATTCATTTGTCAACGGCTTTGCGCATTTTTTTAAAAAAATTTTTCGGTATTTATGCGGTAATTTTTTCGGCATTCGAACAAATGCAATATCTCCGCAGACTCAATATATTTATAATATCCCAAAGGGCTCCTATTTATTCGGATTTGAACACATCGTTTCGCCCTCCGCGACAGGATGCGGCAAAAAAAGCGGCAAAACGGACTTGCCGCCGCATTCCGACTGTGCTAAACTAACAGCAGTAATCTGCGGAGGAGGAATCCCGAACATGGACAAACCGAATAAAACCGATAATGCGGAACAACCTGCCGAAACAGCGGATACAGAGGGCGGATTGACAGCCGAAAAACCGCGCAGCAGACGCAGAAAAACTTCGATTGCACACATTGCAACCGTGTGCGGCAGTGTTTACACCGGCGGCAAAACTGCAAAAGACATAAAAAAGCAGGCTGAGCAAAGCGCGATCACGGCCGATGACGGTGAAATTATTGAGATACCGGAACCTGTCGAATTGTATGAAACGGATTGTCTCCGTGAACCCGAGGACATTGAAGACGCCTCGCCTTACGATCCGCTTTCGGCAGTCTGCCTGAACGGCAGGCGTTCCGTTGAGGAATTGATGGAGACAGGTAACCTGTCGGATATTGACAGACTTCGCGGGATTGTTGTTTGTGAGGAACGTCCTTTGAATAAGAAGCGCGAATACGCAAACAGGCTTACCAAGCTTTTGGGAGGCACACTGCATATGCTTCCGCCCGTTCGCAGCGGCAATGATGTTTGGAAAACGCTGTTTGATGAGATTCCTTCGGTTTTTGTTGTCAGCGTTTCTCTTCCCGATATTGATGCGTTCGCGCTGATAAACACCCTTCGGCAGAGCAAGCTGTGCCGCAATGCACGTTTTTTTGTTTGTGCGCCTAAGATGACGAAATCACTTATTGGAATCAGCCGCAATGAAAAGATTGACGGACTGCTTTCGTTTTCTGCCCCTGTCGAACAAACGGCCGCAGCTATAATCGAAAAATGTCTTGACTATGAGAAAAAGCGCGGCAAATCGGATCTTGAAGCACTTGAACAGGCAATAAATAACCCTGCGTTTTTCAGCGAGCTGGACGAACAGAAGCGTCGATATGCAATGGTGACCGATTCCATACTGCTGCCGCTCGGGCTGCAAAACGAGCATCGCGGCACGGAATTTCTGCGGCTGCTTGTCTGTATGCGCATATTCGGAGTCGATGCGGATCTCAAACGCATGTATGAATACGTTGCAATGTATTATCATTCCACTCCGGCCGCGGTTGAAAGAGCAATTCGTTATTCCATCGAGTGTGCATGGGAGGGCGGGAATCTCTACATGCAATTTGAGCTTTTCGGCAACACAACGGATTCCGCAAAAGGCAAGCCGACAAATGCCGAATTCATCGCCACCGTCGTTCAGCACATTCGGAACAGACTGCGGCACGGCAGCGCGGCCCCGAAAGCATTTCCGGTGTGCGAACATGATGAGCAATGACTGAATTCTGCCTTTTTTTGCCGCAGAAATTCTCCATTGTTTTAACTTGAGTTAATGTTTTTTTAATGATTCTGCGTTATACTGTATGCAGGCGGATCGACAGGATCCGGTCCGCAAATTTCTGTCCGGAGGCAACGAAAAGTGCTTGAAATAAAAAAAGTTTCCAAACAATATAAAACCGGCGATCTTGTTCAGAACGCACTGAGCAGCGTTAGCCTTGAATTCCGCAGCAATGAGTTTGTTGCGGTTTTGGGCCCGAGCGGTTCGGGCAAAACAACTTTGCTCAACATCATCGGAGGGCTTGACCGCTATGACAGCGGCGACCTTGTTATCAACGGTGTTTCCACAAAACAATACA
>ENA-ORPK01002238-ORPK01002238.1-human-gut-metagenome-genome-assembly--contig:-NODE-2238-length-13741-cov-2.837352_pt1 | contig 13741 bp, 8 predicted proteins | sample MGYA00242139_ERZ509068 | MGnify/ENA primary metagenome ERZ509068 (study PRJEB26280, sample SAMEA2338687) | human gut metagenome | biome: human gut; feature: human-associated habitat; material: faeces... | reverse complement strand
ACATGTATCAGAGCGTGCATACCACGGTCATCGGTTCCGAGGGCATACCCTTCGAGGTGCAGATACGCACATGGGAAATGCACCGCACCGCCGAATACGGTATTGCCGCACACTGGATGTATAAAGAGGGCAGAACACGGCAGGATGAGCTGGACACAAAGCTTGCGTGGCTGCGTCAACTTGTTGACTATGATTCCGATGCAAACTCAACAAAGGAATACGTTGACAACGTTCGACACGATTTTTTCTCCGACTATGTTTTTGTTCTGACTCCGAACGGCGAGATTATCGACCTGCCTCTGGGCTCAACGCCCGTTGATTTTGCTTACCGTATTCATTCGAACGTCGGCAACCACACACAGCACGCAAAAGTCAACGGTGCGCTTGTGAAGCTTGACTGCAAGCTTAAAACCCACGATGTTGTTGAAATCATTACGAACCCGCAGGCAACGCCGAGCCGCGACTGGCTTAACTTTGTAAAAACATCCCAAGCCAAAGCAAAAATCAAACAATGGTTCAAAAAGGCGAACCGTGAAGAAAATATTGTCCGCGGCAAAGAAATGCTTGCCGATGCCGCAAGACGACAGGGGCAGAAGCTTGCCGACCTTACGAAGGCCGAATTGTGCAAACCTCTGTTGAAACGCTTCTCCATGAACGAAATGGATGATATTTATGCGGCTATAGGCTACGGCGGAATCACAACCGGGCAGGCATTGCATAAACTGATGGAAGCCCGGCGAAAAGTTCAGCGCGAGGAGGAGCTTGCACGCAAACTTGAAGAGCAGGAACACGCTCCCGCAAAAAGTTTTGACGCAAACGGAAGAGCCGTCATTGTCAAAGGCGAGGCCAACATGGTTGTTCGCTTTGCGCAATGCTGTTCTCCCCTGCCCGGCGATGAAATTTTCGGATATATCACGCGCGGCAGAGGTGTTTCGATTCACAGCAGAAGCTGCCCGAATGCCGCAGCACTGCTTGCCGATGCGGACAGGATAATCGATGTTTCATGGGCGGACGGCGAAAGTGCAAAATTCCCCGTAACAATTCATATCACCGCTTCGGAACGCGTCGGGCTGCTGATGGATATTTCACAGATGCTGATGAACATGAAAATCAACATCAATCTTGTCAACGCAAAGCCTGTTGAGGACGGCACAATGATCGAAGCCACAATGGGGTTTCAGGTCCAAAACGCCGAGCATCTCGACAGCATTATAAAAAATCTTATGAAAATTAACGGTGTAAAATCCGTTTCAAGGGTGAGATCCGTATGAGAGCTGTTGTTCAAAGAGTCCGCCGCGCAAGCGTTTCCGTCGCCGGCGAATGTGTCGGCAAAATCGAAAGAGGGCTGCTTTTGCTTATCGGCATAGAACCTTCCGATGCGCAGAGCGACATTGACTATATCGTTAAAAAATGTACTCAACTCCGCATTTTTGAAGATGCAGACGGCAAGATGAACCTTTCCGCCGGTGAACTCGGGTATGAAATTCTGCTGATTTCACAGTTCACGCTTTTCGGCGATGCCCGCAAAGGCAACCGCCCGAGTTTTATTGCTGCCGCTCGTCCCGAAACGGCGATCCCTGTCTACGAAAAGCTCATCGACGCTTTTCGCACTCAGCTGCACACCGAAACGGGTATTTTCGGCGCGGATATGCAGGTTGAGCTTGTCAACGACGGTCCGGTCACGATCCTGCTGGACAGCAAAAAAACGTTTTAATTTCGCTATATTCAGTCTATGTTTAAAAAGGAGAAAAGCCGCATGAAAATTCTTTGTGTCCCAACCGGTCCGCTTTCCGTAAATACCTATATCGTTTTTAACGAATCCGCCGAAACGCCTTCAAATTCCGAAAGGATTCCCTGTGTTGTTATCGATCCGGCGAATTCGCACAAGGTGGTTGAAGTTCTAAATCAAAACAACCTGCACTGCACCCATATTCTGCTGACGCACGGTCATTTTGATCACACAATGGGTGTTGCGGAATTGAAATCGCATGAAAACGCACTTGTTGCAATTCACGAAGCGGATGCGGGCGCACTTGCAGGCGGAAAAGCAAGCCTTGCCTACCTCGGCGGGGCGCTTGTGAAGCCCTGCAAAGTGGACATCATCCTCCACGGCGGCGAATGCTTCACCGCTGCCGGCATTGAATTCAGCGTTCTGCACACCCCGGGGCATACCAAGGGCGGCGTATGCTATGTTATCGAAAAAGAACGTGTGATTTTTTCCGGCGACACGCTTTTCCGTCTCAGCGTGGGAAGAACCGATCTTGACGGCGGTGACAATGATGCACTTTACAATTCCCTGCTCCTGCTGACAGGCAGGCTGAAAGGCGATTACCGCGTATTCCCCGGCCACATGGGTGAAACAACTTTGGATTTCGAACGGAAACACAATCCGTATCTGCGCGGCGGCGGAAACCAAGACTATTGACGGAAAATACAGAAAATGCCGCAGCTGCATTAAAGAGGCAAACAATATGTTTTTATTCACAAACAGACAGGATTTTTTTAACGATATATGCGAAGAAATACGGCTTTTTCTGCCCGGTGAGGAGATAGCTGCCGTTTTGTCCCCCGCTGAAATTCACGCAGCGGATGCGGGCGAAAAGACGCTGAGTGTTGTGCTTTCAAACGACGGAACGGATTTTATTGCCGAAGCCGCCTTTGTTGCGAACGGTCGGGAGCATTCATACTCGTGCCAAACGCCCTTTCGCAATGATGATTCAATTATTGAAAAGCGTTTCGCAAAACGCTGCATTAAAATCGCTGTCTTCCGCGCAATGCGAAAGGCATACCCCGATGCGCACCTCCCGTGGGGCTCTCTGACAGGTATACGCCCGACGCGCCTGCTGCGCGAGCTTCAGCACAGCTGCGGTCCTGCCGAAGCCAAAAGCATGATGTTGAACACTTTTGACGTCACGCCGCAAAAGTTTGCGCTTGCTGAGAGGATAGTTTCCGTTCAGGAACCGATTTTTGCTTCCGTGCGGAAAAACGATGTTGATGTTTATATCGGCATTCCGTTCTGCCGCACACGCTGCCTGTACTGCTCTTTTGCTTCACGGCTCCGCACGGCAAAGACGGACATGCAGCCCTATCTTGCCGCACTGAAGACGGATATTGCAAACGGTGCGCAAATGGTTCGCGAACTCGGGCTGAATATTCGTGCGCTGTATCTCGGCGGCGGAACGCCCACCGTGCTGACCGCAGACGAGCTGCGCGATCTTTTGGATTTTGCAGAGGAGGCCTATAATATTGCACCCGGCACGGAGTTCACGGTTGAAGCCGGACGGCCGGATACGATAACAGCTGAAAAGCTTCGCATCATCAAGCAGCGCGGCGCAACGCGCATATCCGTAAATCCGCAAACGATGTGTGATAAAACATTGCAGCTTGTCGGCCGCGATCACACATCCGAGGATATCAAGGCGTGTTTCAACCTTGCGCGGGATATCGGTTTTGATTCAATCAACATGGATCTTATCGCCGGTTTGCCGGGCGAAACGGCAGCTGACATGCAGCATTCCGTAAACGCACTCGTTGAGCTTTCTCCGGAGTGTCTGACAGTTCACACGCTTGCAATAAAGCGTTCTTCCCGTCTGCGTGAAAATCTTTCCGAATACGCTCTTCCCGATGTTTCGGAAGTTGAAAAAATGACCGAAATCGGTGCGCTCGGTGCCGAAGAAACGGGTATGCTTCCTTATTATATGTACCGTCAAAAATACATGGCGGGCAACATGGAAAACGTCGGCTATGCAAAACCCGGCAGCATCTGCATCTACAACATCGATATGATGGAGGATTCACTGAGCATCATTGCTCACGGTGCGGGCGCAATGAACAAACGCGTTTTCCCGAGCGGCGGAAGAATCGAACGCGTCCCGAACCCCAAGGATATTGAAACATATATTTCAAAACTGCAAAAAACTCATGCCGACAGGCTTGCACTCTTTTGCAATGAATAAATGCAGCGGACAGCGTTCCGCATCACCCGAAACCGTCAGATGCGGAACGTATTGAATTATTAATATTTCATTTCAATTATATAAGAACTTTTGTGATTTTAAATTCTTTTGTCACAGTTGCAAGTATTTTCTCCGAACAGATTATATATATTCATTTTATACTCAAAAAAATGTTGAAATTCGTATGGTCTTGCGGTATAATGTATGCGAGCGGGATAATACTTGGCTCTGTGCGTTTTCCCGTCTCCCATTCACTCGGTTGTGCGTTTCGGCTCGGTCAGCAACGCGCTGAATAACCTGAATCTACGGACTATATTCACACCCCAAATTCTCTCAATTCAGTGTTAGTTTTGCCCCTTTCCGGCGCCGCCGTTTTCCGCAGTGCTGCGGCAATGCCTTCGGGCTGCTGCGGTTCATATAAAGTTTGTTTTTTATTTTTAAAATATTCAGGAGGTTTTTCAATGAAGAACATCAAAAAGCTGCTCTCTCTGCTGCTTTGCGGAATCATGCTTTTCGGCATGTTCCCCGCGTCCCTCTTTGCAGCGGACGGAGGCACGGGCGACGGTTCCGGAACCATATCCGAAACGGTCGTTCCCGAAATCACATGGAAGAGAACGTTCGAATATGAACATCGCCATGACACTCCGGCAAATCAGCATACAGATCTCGGCGGACTTTATGCGGGCGATAAAACAGCTTATCTCACAACAACAGCCGACCCCAATAACACTACCGATTATTTAAATAAGGTTCATTGGGACTGGGCGACCCTTTCCAAGCATTTTAACGACAGAACCGATGATGTTGACGATTCCGCACACAAAGTTTGGGACTACGGTCACACCGATGTTCAATACGCCGACCCGGTGAAGGCTTCGATCACCAACCCCATCGCCAGTTCCTCCCAGATCGGCGGCGTCGGCATCATTCCCTATGCCCCGAGCGCAGACCAGCAGGCGATTTTTGCGGCAACATGGAACAACAGAGCCGCTCAGGATTTCAAAGCTTCCAGTGTTGACGGAACCGGTATATATTATTCAGGCTACTATGTTTCCGTCAAGAAGGGACAAATGGATATAGGCTACGGCAAAAAATCAAACGACAGCACCATTTCGGACTTCTCCGGCAAATCTTACACCGCACGCAGGTTCTCGGGTTCGTTCGTGTGGCCCGAAGGCTATACCCTTTCCGACTCCATCGAACTCGTCTCCAAAAACGACTCCTATTATCAGAAGATTTATGACGCAATCAACAACGACGAAAATCTTAAAGCAGCTTTCGGCGGCAAGAAAGTTGTTGCAATCAATGATGATATGTTCGTGTTCGTCTATAAGGACGGCGAACAACTGACTAAAGACAATTACTCCGATTATCTTGCATTCTTTGCAGGCACGGCGGGCAAGGGTGTTTGGTCCTGGCCGAATGCAGACCCACAGAATTGGGGCGGCGAATGGAACGTTACCGAACCTGCAACCTACGGCGACAAATATGCTTCAAAGGCATTTTACAAGGTTTTTCCGAATCTTGACACCGAACATAAGGACAGAAGCAACTCCATGCTCCCCGAAACGCTTATCGGAAAAGAAGCTACAAGCACCACGGCGGCAACCGCCGGTATGATGGCGCTTTCCGATTACTGGTATTCCTTCATGGACGGCAACGCAATTTCCACCGTTCTGAACAACAAATACGGCACAACCGGCATCCATGCGGGCGACACCGTTCATATCGACATTTACTGCATCGATATGGACAAGGTCGGCGGTATGGACGAGCTTGAAATCAGGCTAACAAGGCAGAAGCCCACCACCTCCACCGTTAAGGTTCGCTATTGGCTGAATGAAGTCGGAGAAATCACCGGCAACACCAATTACCTCGGCGAAACCACTATGACCGGCCAGACCATCGGCTCCCAAATTACCCTTGTTAACGGTACGGATGTTAACCAGCTTAACCATAAAAAAGCAGCGGCAATAGCTGAGAATGACAATAACGACGTTGCAGGCGGCGTTCAGATTGAACTGCCGTTTACCGTAACCGAAAAATCCGAAGATAACATCATTAATGTTGTCTATGTTCCGGCAGGAAACAAGGTTGTTCATCTTTGGGCAGGCAGCCTTGAAGTGTCTTACAACGGCAGCGAGCATGTTGTTCATGATGTTAAAATCACTCAGGACGGCTGCAATGATATCACTGTTCCCGATTCCGAAACGACAACATCACATCAGCTTGCAGACAGAACGGGAAACAAAGTAACAAATATTACAGCCAAAAGGAAAGAGATTTACCCGGGCATATATGTTGTTGACTTTGCAAGAACGTCTAAGGTTGAAAGTTATTGGGGTGGGCAGCTTAACAATTATTCTATTATATATCACCCCGGTACGTTGAAGATCACCTATGCGCCGCCCGAAAAGACGTTCGTCTATGATTTCGGCGTACAGAACAGCTACAAGCTTACGGATGTTGAAAAAAAAGCTGTGGGCATCAAGACTGTTGATGAAACCGTAAAGCATGTTGGGTTTAATGACACCGATAAATCCATCCTTTACACTCCGCAGAGCGTAAACAAGGGTGAAACCATTCAGACAAAGCTTGTTTTCACCGGTAATTATATAACCGAAGCAACATCCATCACCTTCCTTCCCGCCACAAATGTTCTTTACGAAGAGAACTTTATGACCAACGGCGGGACGCACGGCGAATGGAAAGCCGAAGGCACAAACAACACCGCGACCGTTGTTAATGACAACGAAAACAGCGTTTACGGCTATGCCGATGCATACAAAGGCTTTGCCGACTACAGCAACGGCGGCGCACTGAAAGCAACCCTCGATTTGAACGGCGGCAAACGCGCCTACACAACCGATGCCGTTGAATTCAGTTTCAGCGGAACGGGTTTTGACATTATTTCCGAATGCGGCACAAATACGGGACTTCTTCTCGTTGCACTGTCCAAGGGAGGCAATCCGTTCAAGGTTTATATCGTTGACACCTATTTCTGCGGCGATAACAGTATTGGCGGCAATCCCATTATCACGGGCCCCGGCATCCGTGATTATCAGGTTCCCGTTGTTCGCGCAATGAATCTCGACCACGCAAATTACAGCGTTCGCATCCTCGGATACCTTACGGACACCGCGGGCGCAATCGTTGGCCCCGCAAACCCGACACCTTGGGACGGCGGCGAAACCGGTGCGGAAGGCAGTACGCGCGGAGCGAACGGCATTGACACGAACCGAATCCTGCGCGAAGCGGGACTGAAGGAATTCATCGGCTGCGAAGTCGAAACCTCCTTCATGGACGAAAACAGCGTTCTTAACGGCGGCACGGGCATTGCGGCAAAGAACAGTCAGAACAGGACTTTCGGCAAGCGCGGCGAAGAAACCGCACAGATCGCAGACGTCTATCTTGACGCATTCCGCGTTTATCAGCCCCTTGAGAATGAGAATGAAGTAAATTATGCCGATAAAGAAAAGGGTCTTAAGTACGCTCCCGTTTATGACTATGTTAAGAACAGTGCGAACTCGATCGGATCTGAAATTCTTCCCAATTCCATGGTCTATGTTGAATATGACGGAGACACCGGCATTGCAAACATCGCGAAATATCAGGATCGCGGCCCGCAGAACGAGGTCTATCTCACCAACGGCAACTATATCGGATTCGTTCTTGAAGGTTACACCGGAACCGAAAAAGTTATGATCAGTGCAAAGGCCGTTGCCGGTGATCCCGTGCTCGGTTATCTCGATACAAATGCTCTCGAAGGCACGAAAATCTCCTCCGGCATGAAGATGACCGAAATGTACTATGATGTTACGGCTTACGTACGTCCGTACGACAGCACGAAGTATGTGCTTGTTCTCGGCAATATTGCCGATGCAGCTGCGGAAACAAGATCCATCCTGTCCGTCAGCGGCATTAAGCTTGCAGACGGCATCATCCCCGCCACAAGCACACAGATTGCGGCAGATATTGCAAGCCTTGTTACCCTTGCATATCAGCCCGTTGAAGAACCCGTGTTCACGCCCGAAAGGTTCGAACTCCGCTACAGCGGCCGCGCACTTGCCGGTTGGTTCACAAGCATCAGCGTTAAAACCTCCACGGATGTTGACCATGTCAGCGTTTACAGGCTTGCGGACGACGGTTCACTTGTTCCCGTACGCGAGAACATGCGCCCGATGAACAGCCTGTTCACCTATTTCGGCTGGATGGATTACTACGCCTTCAGCCTCACCGTTCGCGCTCCGCGCCGCGGAATGACGGATACATATTACATCTTTGCCTATGATGCAAACGGCGTTGCGAGTGAGCACGCAATTGCTTCCATCACCGGCAGATAAGGAGAATACCCGTGAAAAAAACTTATGTAAAGCCCGAACTTGATGTTATCGAGTTTGACCTCGGCGAGGCGATCGCCGCCTCTCAATGTGTTGCACAAGCGTACAATCACGACCGAACGAGTTGTAAGCTGCTCCCGCCGTTCGATACGCTGTATTCGGGACAGGATGCAAACTTGTTCGGCACAGGAGAGAATCAATGCGGCGTTACCGTTGATGGCTACTGCTACTTTACAGTGAACGAAACAATGGTATTTGCGTCCTAACACCACCCACCGACGCGTCTGCGCGCAATGCGCGCAGACGCGTTTTGAAGTTTTTGAGATGAAAAAGCATTTTTTCTATCGTTTTCGTTTTGCGGGCAAAGTTTTCGAGATTCATTCGGAAGCGGAACTTGATGTTGATGCGCGAAGTGCGTTGTTTTGGGAGACTGAATACTTTGAAAGCTCCGAAACCGCGGACTGCGTAATTCAAGTTCGGCGGGCCGAACCGCCTGCCGCCTGCGGAAAACTCGTTTATGAAAACGCATTCTTCAGGCTGTTTGAAAGCGGCGAAGGCTTTTTGCAGCAAACGCTTGACAGAGCCGCGCTTGAGCGCGGGGAAAAGCGCGCAATGCTTGCTTCCCGCTTCGGCGGCGCATTGAGCGAAAGCGCACTTGATGTTAATGCGCTCAACATTGATAACGCGCTTAATATCGAAGTTTTTCTTCCGCAGGATTTCCCGCCGGAACAGGAGTGTATGCAGCAGATTTGGCAGAGCATCAACCTGCCCTTCCAGCTGCTGCAAAGGGGCATTTTCACCCTGCATTCCGCAGCGGTTCAAACCCGATTCGGAGCAATACTTTTTTGCGGGCGTTCCGGAATCGGAAAATCCACGCAGGCGAATCTTTGGAAGGAGTATGAAAACGCTTTGATTCTCAACGGGGATCGATGCGCTGTCGGCTTTGTTGACGGCGCGGCAAATGCTTTCGGACTGCCGTTTTGCGGCACAAGCGGCATTTGCTTAAACTTTTCTCTGCCGATTGCCGCAATTATTTCGCTCGGACAGGCTCCGGAAAACAGAATCACCCGCCTTTCGGGTGTTCGCGCTTTGAGGGCAATTATGAGCAATATTGTCGGGCTTTACGGCGGAGCGATGCGCGAAAGCCATGCGGAACTCTTTTTCCGCGCGGCAGAGTGCATTCCCATTTTTGAGCTGAACTGCACGGCGGACTTCCGCGCGGTTCGGTTGCTGAAAGAAACACTGGAAGGAGGTGAATGAAGTGAAATATGCGGAGTATGTGAACAGGCTTTTTGCAAAGAGCGCAAAAAGGGGCATTCCGCTTTCCGGAACGTTTGAGCTTACGGCGCGCTGCAATCTCCGCTGCCGCATGTGCTATATCCATCGCGAAGAAAATGACGGCGAAATCAAAACGGACGAATTTTCCGCGGAGGAATGGCTGAACATTGCAAAGGAAGCGCAGCAATGCGGCATGTTGTTTTTGCTGCTGACCGGAGGCGAGCCTTTTATTCGGCCCGATTTTGAAGAAATCTATCGCCGATGCCGTGAACTCGGCATTATCGTTTCGATAAACACAAACGGAACGATGCTCGGCGAAAAACAGGTCGAATTGCTCCGAAAGCTCCCGCCGCAGAGGGTGAATATCACGCTTTACGGAGCATCCGAAGCAACCTATGAAAAACTTTGCCGCAGCGGCAGTGCTTTTGAAAGAGCCTACCGTGCGGTTGCAATGCTCACGGAAGCGGGTGTTCCCGTCAAGATCAACTATTCTGTAACACCATACAATATTGGAGATCTTGACGCTGTTGAACGCTTTGCAAATGAGCATAATCTGCCGCTCCAAGCGGCAACGTATATGTTCCCGCCCGTCCGTGCGGATGAGAACTCCGAAATTTTTCCCTGTAAAATCGGCGAATGCGAAACCTGCGAAAGGTTCACGCCGGAGGAATCCGCTGCCGCAAGGTGGGCGCACGAGCTGCGAACGCTTGACCCGGCGATTATTGAAAAACGTGCGGAAGCTGTTGCACTCAACAAGGATATTCCGTCTGCCGAAACGGAGTGCGGCGATATTCCGACGGAGCGTATACGCTGTCGTGCGGGAGCTGCGGCGTTTTGGATCACATACAACGGGCAGCTTCGCCCCTGCGGAATGATGTGCGAACCGTCCGCTTCGCTGAAAGAACGCGGATTTTCCGCCGCATGGAACGACATTCGGGCAATGCGCGAAAACATCATGGTTCCGGCAAAATGCACCGCTTGCCGTTTTCGCAATATCTGTGAAGCTTGTCCCGCCGTTTGTTTTGCCGAAAACGGGCGATTCGATGCAGAACCGACCTTTATGTGCAAAAAAATGGACGCATATACACGGCTTGCAGCAGAATATCACAAAAGAAGATAATTACGGAGGGAGCTTATGCAAATAAGCAAAAATTATGTTTTAAGAACAATTGCCGGAGACAACCTTTTGGTGCCGCTTGGGGGAAGCAGCACGGAAACAAAGGGAATGATTTTGCTTAATGAAATGTCGTTGTTTGTTTATGAGTCAATTCAAAAAGGACAAACGGAGGAGGAGATTCTTTCGCACATTCTTGATGAATATGATGTTGAGATCCCTCAGGCAGCGGCTGATTTGGGTGAAATTATCTCCGAGTTCACGAAACTGGGCATAATTAAATGATTTAAACCCGGCTTTACCGCATCATTACGGTTTAAATTTGTTTAAGCAATCCATCAGTCTATTATTGAAAGGAAAACAATATGAGGGTAAATACGATAAAAAAAATCATCGCTGCAATTCTCGCCGCAGTGTTATGCTTCGGCGTTCTGCCGTCACGGAGCTTTTTCAGCACTCTTTCCGCCGTTGTTAAGGCTGCGAACGCGGATTCGCTAAACGAGGCATATGCGGACGGCACTTCGCTGATGCCTATCGGCCCGGCATTCACGGTTGACACGCTGCTCAGCTGGGAACCGACAAACGATCCGGATTCCGACTACTCAAGATCCGTTGTTCCCCTTGCAGACAGATACACGGGATTCACGGTCAACGACTATGCAAACCCCGATGCTAAACTCATGGTTTGCTCCCTTGCAAACTCCAAACACGATGCAACAAACGCACAGGGACAGGAAAGCTTTTCAAGCTATGCCTTTAACTACTGGCAGTACGCAACCTCCTTTGTGTACTGGTCCGGTTCAAAACGGGGGCAAGTCGTTGTGCCGACAGGTGAATTCACCGATGCGGCGCACACAAACGGCGTTCCCGTCATGGGCACGATTTTCTTCGACTGGGGCGGCAATTCCTCCGTTGTGGAGAACTTTGTTCGCAATTACAGAAGCGTTGCGGACAAGCTGATTGAAGTTATGGAATATTACGGCTTCGACGGTTATTTCTTCAATGAAGAAACCGGTGTTGACTACACAACCGCCGGTAATCTCAGAAGCATGATAGCATATATGCGTCAGCAAAGGCCGAACATGCTTATCGGCTGGTACGATTCAATCACCGACAGCGGCAATCTCAGCTATCAGGATGCCGTTAACGGCAGCAACAGCGGCTGGGTTTCCGCAGGCGTTAACGAGTTCTTTATGAACTACAATTGGACGACTCAAGATGTCAACACGACCGTTTCCACCATGCAGAACCTCGGCAAAAGCCAATACGAGGCCTTTGCGGGGCTTGATGTTCAGCAGAACTGCATGAACACAAATTTCAGCTCAAATTATCTGCTCAACAACAGCAACAAATTGAAGCTCTCTCTTGCTCTTTACTGCCCGAACTCCACAATGGGGCTTTCCGGTGACGGTGCGGATTTCCACGAGGTTGAACGTCAATTCTATGTCAACGGCGGCGACCCCAGAAGCACTTCCTCAAGCGGCTGGGCGGGCATGTCAAGGTTCTTTGCCGACCACACGACGATCATTTCCGCGCCGTTTGTAACCAACTTCAACTCCGGCCACGGAAAGGCTTTCTATATTGACGGCGTCAAATCCCGCGATGCGGAATGGAGCTATCAGTCCGTTCAGGATGTTATGCCCACATGGACATGGATAATCGATTCCAACGGACAAAAGCTCAGCGGCGCATACGACTTTGAAGACGCATACAACGGCGGTTCTTCAATCAAATTCTACGGTTCGCTGACGGCAAACAAGCCCAATAATATCATGCTTTACAGCACGAATCTTGACATCAACGGCAGCACTAATATTGCCGTGACCGCCAAGAATGACAGGGGGCTGATGAAACTTGTTGCCTACTACGGCGACAGCAGCACTTCAAGCTATGCAAATTGCCAAAAAGCAACTTTTGCCCTTGACGGAAGCAGCGGCAGCTGGACAACAAGCAATGTTTCCCTCGCTTCCCTCAGCGGCAAAAAACTCTATGCGATCGGCTTTGAAATCGGCGGCACAAGCAATGTTTCCGACTATCAGGTCAACATCGGCAGGCTTGCCGTCACCGATTCCGAGGCGGCGGCTGCAAGCGCAAGCAATGCAAGGCTTGAAGAAATCATTTATCTCGATGCATACACCGCCGAAGCGCGCATCAAGTGGAACGGCAATAACGCCTCCTCCTACGAGATTTACAGGCTCAATGCGGACGGCACAAGAACACTTATAATGGAAACGCCCAACACCGCGTATTATATTCCGAACCTTGTCCGCAACGATGACCAGGCGGATGTTACCATCGAAGTCGTTCCCGTAAACGCAAACGGTGTTCGCGGCGAAAGCTCCCGCTTCACAATCGATTGGCCCTATGAAAACGGCGATACCGAAAAGCTGAGCGATGTTACCGTTCCCGTAAACATCTGCCCCTTGGCCGAAGTCACCGGCTATTCCGCTCAGAATGACGGCGAACCCGCATGGAAGGCCATTGACGGAACGAGCGAAAACGGTTCCAAATGGTGCGCCACGAATAAGCGGAGCGGCTGGATGACGATAAAACTCGACCAACCGCGAACCATCAAACGAATTCGAATTGAACACGCCGAATACGGCGGCGAGGCCCAGGACATGAACACAATTGCTTTTTCCGTTCAGTACAAAAGCGGAAACAATTGGGTAACGGTATACAGCACAAACAACAACAGTTCGGCTGTCACCGATGAACTGATCACACCCGTCACCGCACAGGAATGGAGACTCGATATCTCCAACAGCGGCTCGTCCGCATGGGGCGCTATCCGTATTTACGAATGGCAGATGTTTGAAACGACCGAACGCAACCGCACGGACATCGTGCTCATGAAGTTTGCTTCCGCAAAGAACAACAAGGGCGCAAGCGATACGTTCAGTCTCACCCATGCTCCGACGGGCAGCACGGTTCGTCTCTATCTGCGTGACGCAAACGGGAACTACACGCAGATTGCTTCCAAAGAAGCTCAGAGCAGCACAGTCAGCTTCACCGGTCTTGATTACGGCAGCGATGCAGGACGCGTGTTCTAC
>ENA-ORPK01002230-ORPK01002230.1-human-gut-metagenome-genome-assembly--contig:-NODE-2230-length-13765-cov-12.958279_pt1 | contig 13765 bp, 7 predicted proteins | sample MGYA00242139_ERZ509068 | MGnify/ENA primary metagenome ERZ509068 (study PRJEB26280, sample SAMEA2338687) | human gut metagenome | biome: human gut; feature: human-associated habitat; material: faeces... | reverse complement strand
CTGGCCGGCATAGTGGCAGCCATTGGCATAGCCTATGTGTTCTTTGGCAGTTGAGCCACGCAGTATTTACAATAACACACACATAAATCCTTTTTATGTCAGACAATCATACTACACAGGGCAAGGCCGGCGGAATGAAGGGCCTTGCCAAGGACACCGCCATCTATGGCATGTCGAGCATAGTGGGACGTTTCCTCAACTATTTGCTTGTGCCGCTCTACACGGCCCAAATCAGTGCCGCCAGTGGCGGCTATGGCGTCATAACCAATCTGTATGCCTACACGGCCCTGCTGCTGGTTATACTGACGTATGGCATGGAAACTACCTTTTTCCGTTTCGTGAACAAGGAGTGTGAGGACCCCCGCAGGGTATACGCCACCACCCTTGCCATGGTGGGCTGCACCTCGCTGCTGTTTGTGGCCCTGGTGTTTGCCTTTATTCACCCGCTGAGCGCGGCCATGGGCTATGCCGACCACCCGGCCTATGTGTGGACCATGTTCGTAACCGTGGCCATCGATGCCTTTCAGTGCATACCCTTTGCCTACTTGCGTTACAAGAAACGCCCGCTCAAGTTTGCAGCCCTCAAACTGCTGTTCATCGTGCTCAACATCGCCCTCAACGTGGGCTATTATGTGGTGCTCAATGGTCACGACGTGGGTTATGCCTTCTACATCAATCTGGCCTGCACCGCCAGCATCACCTTCTGCTTTTACAAGGAACTCAAGGAGGGCTTTGGCGGTGGTTTTGCCAGTTGGGCCGAAACCAAGCGCCTTGTGGGTCGCATGATGTCGTACAGCTGGCCCATATTGGTACTGGGCATTGCTGGCATACTCAACCAGACGGCCGACAAGATACTCTTCCCCTATATATATAAAGGTAACGACGCTCACGCCCAGTTGGGCATCTATGGCGCCGCGTCGAAGATAGCCATGATCATGGCCATGATAACCCAAGCCTTCCGCTACGCCTACGAGCCCTTTGTGTTTGGCAAGGCCAAGGACAAAGACAGCCGGCAGGTGTACGCCTCGGCCATGAAGTATTTCCTTATATTCACCCTGCTCGCCTTCCTTGTGGTGGTGGGCTACATCGATGTGCTGCGCCACATCATCGGGCGCGATTATTGGCCCGGACTGCGCGTGGTGCCCATTGTGATGGCTGCCGAGATAATGATGGGCGTGTACTTCAACCTCTCGTTCTGGTACAAACTCATCGACAAGACCATCTGGGGAGCCTGGTTCTCAGGCGCAGGATGCGCCGTGCTCATAGCCGTCAACGTGCTGTTCGTGCCACGATATGGCTATATGGCGTGCGCATGGGCTGGTTTTGCCGGCTACGCTACGGCCATGGTGCTGTCGTATATTGTGGGTCAGAAGAAGTATCCCATCAATTATCCGCTCAAGTCGATAGGCGTTTACGTGGCTATAACGGTGCTGTTCTACTTCTGCATGAACTTCGCCAACGAGCATCTGCCCAACTGGGCGGCGCTCGCAGTGAACACCGTGCTGGTGATAATGTTCGTAGCGCACATCATATATCATGATATGCCGCTGAAGAGTCTGCCCGTTGTGGGAAAATATTTTAGGAAATAATCAACAATCAATAACAATCTCTAAATGAAAAAGAATCTTATCCTGGCGGCTGCCATGCTGTTGTCATCAGCCGCCGCACATGCCGACGAAGGCATGTGGACGCTCTACAACCTGCCACACGCAGTGTACGAGCAAATGAAGACGTACGGATTCTCGGCTCCATACGAGAAGCTGTACAAGGGCGAGGACGCCATCATGAAGTCGGTTGTCAACTTCTCGGGCTACTGCTCGGGCGTTGTCGTATCGCCCGACGGACTCGTGCTGACCAACCACCACTGTGGTTTCGAGGCCATCCGTTCTCATTCTACCGTAGAGCACGACTACATGCTCAACGGATTCTACGCCAAGTCGTTCGCCGAAGAGCTGCCCAACAAGAGCATGTTCGTAAGCTTCATGGTTGAACAGAAGGACATCACACCCGAACTGGAGAAGCGTGGCATCAAGAACATGACCAACGACGAGCGCGCCAAACTCCTGAACGAGGTGGAGAACGAAATGATCAAGGAGGTACACGCTAAGGACAAGACTCTCGACCTGGAAATAAAGCCGTTCTACGAGGGCAACAAGTACTATGCAACTACCTACCGCACATTCCGCGACCTGCGTCTGGTGTTCGCCATTCCAAAGTCGATGGGCAAGTTCGGAGGCGAGACCGACAACTGGATGTGGCCGCGCCAGACATGCGACTACTCTGTATTCCGTATCTACGCCGACCCGAAGACCAACGGACCGGCTGAATATTCTAAGGACAACGTGCCTTATCACCCGCAGCACTGGACAAAGGTTTCGATGGACGGATATAAGGAAGGCGACTTCGCCATGACCATCGGCTATCCGGGTTCGACCGAACGCTATCTCTCAAGCTACGGCATTCGTCAGATGCGCGACGCTGAGAACGCTCCACGTGCACAAGTACGCGGCGTGAAGCAGGACGTTATGATCAAGCACATGCGTGCCGACGAGGCTGTACGCATCAAGTACGACTCTAAGTATGCACAGAGTTCCAACTACTGGAAGAACTCATTGGGTATGAACAAGTGTATCGACTCGGTAGGTATCGTTCGTCAGAAGGCCGACTTTGAGGACCGCATCCAGGAGTTCCAGAAGTGGACCGGCTACCTCAAAGGCAAGCTCGACTTCGACAAGATGGCACAGCTCTACAGCAAGCAACTTGACGTAACAAAGGAGTTCACAGCTCTGCGCGAGACATTCGGCGGCACTTCTGAGTTCAACTCACGCGCCATACGTCTGGCTATGATGGTGCCTGCAAAGAACAGTAAGGCTGCCAAGAAGGGCAAGTCGACATACGTGTTCGAGGACAACAGCGCCGAATGGGACGCAGCTCTTGACAAAGACGTGCAGGCAGCACTCATCGACAACTTCCGCAAGTATGTATCTGCCGACCAGCTTCCGGCATTCTACAAGACTATTGAGGAGAAGTTCGGCGGCGATTCGCGCAAGTATGTCGACTGGTTGTACCAGACTTCGGTAGTGATGAAGAGCGGCAAGAAGATCAAGCTCGACGAGAAGGCTCTCGCCAAAGACCCCGGCTACCAGTATGGCAAGCAGATTAACGAGATGATGAACAACTGCCGCAAGCAGCTCATGCCGCTCCGCGAGGAGATAGCCGAGCAGGAGAAGTATCTCTGCGACGCCAAGGTGCGCATGGAGCAGGAACTGCCCCACTACTCAGATGCCAACTTCACCATGCGTCTTTCTTACGGTCAGGTAGGTGGTTATCTGCTCGGTGGCAATCCTTCGGGCTACTATACCGACGCTGCCTCTATCGTTCGCAAGATGGAGTCGGGCGAAAAGGGCACTATCGACTACCAGGCTGAGCCTATCATGAAGCAGCTCCTTTCTGCCAACGACTTCGGCAAGTACACCGACAAGACAACTGGCAAGATGCAGCTCTGCTTCCTCACCAACAACGACATCACCGGCGGTAACTCTGGTTCACCGATGTTCGACGGCAAGGGCAACCTTATCGGTCTGGCATTCGACGGCAACTGGGACTCATTGTCAAGCGATATCTGGTTTGACAAACGTCTGGCTCGCTGCATCGGTGTAGACATCCGCTACGTGCTCTTCCTCATGGACAAGTGGGGACATGCTGATCGTCTGCTCAAGGAAATGGGCGTTTCGGGCGAGAAGTAAAAAAAATTGAGAGTTGAGAATTGAGAGTTGAAAGTTATGATTTGCATTGTTATTAATGCTATGATTTTAAATATTAAAAATCGGTAATCATAACTCTCAACTCTCAATTCTCAACTCTCAACTTATATTATAAAAAAGAGTTATCGGCAAGCCCAGAAACGAGCGCCATTGACAGCCATGCGGGCTTCGAACACGCCTGCCTCATCTGGCTTAACGCGTAATGTCTGACCGTCGCTGAGACGTGCCTGGATAGTACCGTCAGGATTGAAGCGGAAAATCTCAACCTGCTTGCCATCCTGCTCCTGCGACCACGAATTGGTCTTCTTATCGTATATGAAACTAACAACTTCACCATTTGGCGAAGTTATTTCATAACCATTGCGCAGAGTCTTTACGGCATAAATCAGTCCGTCCTTACCAATCACTTCCTGCACAGTGCCCACCTTCTGAGCCAATGGGTTGCTTCCCGACCAGAATTCGATGGTATTAAGCACTAAGGCATCAGCTACTGCACACACAGCATAAGCCGGTGATATAAGAATGAATATAATCTCGTTGAGAAACTTCGAGTTTGTAGCGTGGGTGTTCCACTTGGCAACACGGCCAAACAGTGAGAATGAACCAACGCACGAGCTTGTTAGCAAGGTGGCGGCAAGCAATAGCGCCGAGACCTTAAGATGTCTGGTTTTCATAAGCATATAATTTAAAACATCCGTAAAGTTAGTAAAAAAAACGTATCGTTGGTTATATCCATGCCTATTTAACAGTTTTATGCACAAACACATTGACAAGTTATAACTAAAAAAATATTCGATATGTCAGATATATTTCGTATATTTGCACCTATATCAACATTATAAACCATACAGAGATGACCTTACCTGACTTAAAAGACATTACAGTTGAATATGCTATTCGCATGTGCGGAGGCAGCCATATAGACAATGATATTCTCATTCTTGACGAGATTGCAAATATGCCATTGCCTCGCGAACCGCGACGCATACAATGTCTGCTTTTAGCATTGTGTACCAAAGGCTCTGCACGATACGTTGTCGACTCTGTAGAACATAACGTCAAAGCAGGCGACCTTATCATCATCAATCAGGGACGCGTCATCTACGACTGCACTGTGTCGCCCGACTGCCGTGGCATGGGCATCATCATCAGCTACGACTTCTTCAACGAAACCATTAAGAGCGTGCACGAACTGTCACAGCTTTTCCTATTTGCACGCACCCACCCCGTGTTCAGCCTGCCGGCTGAGAAGGCAAGCTTCATACGCAACACACTGACATGCATGAACCTGAAGATTGACGAACCCGACAACCACTTCCGCCGTGAGATGATGCAGTCGATGTTCCTTTCTATGGTTTATGAGGTGAGCAATGTGATATACAACGTACAGTCGCAAAAAGACGAGCGGAACACACGTGCCGAAGAGATTTTCACCAAATTCATATTGCTTGTCGAAAATAACTTCCGCAGCGAGCGTCGTGTTAGCTGGTATAGCGAACAGCTGTGCATATCACCCAAATATCTTTCTGAAACAGTCAAGAATGTGTCTAAGCGAACTCCCAACGAATGGATAGACGCATACGTTACGATGGAGCTGCGCATGCTTCTGCGCAACACGCAGCATAGCATTAAGCAAATAGCACAAAGCCTCAACTTCTCCAACCAGTCGTTCCTCGGCAAGTATTTCAAGGAGCATGTGGGCATGTCGCCGTCGGAATACAGACGCAGCTGACATTATAATTCGTAGAAATAAATATGCAGCAATATTACAAAACGACACTTAACATGTTGTTTTTATTACGAAATATTACTGTTTTCTTGCTAAAAATCAAAAAACGGAAATATTTTTCCGATTTTTATATTGCTTTTGAAAGTAAATCATTAAATTTGCAATCACTTTGATAGGAATTTCAATGGTTTACTAATTAAAAGCAATTCAGATGGGAAAAACACAAGACCATCAAGCCAGCCATGCGTTGGCTGGCGAGAGATTTTCAGGACTTTACAATGCCGCCTACGAACACGATGCGTGCGGCGTAGGAATGGTAGTGAATATTCATGGTAACAAAAGCCACGAATTAGTAGACAACGCTCTGCGCGTGCTTGAGAACATGCGCCACCGCGGAGCCGAAGGTGCCGACAACAAGACGGGCGACGGTGCGGGAATCATGCTTCAGATTCCTCACGAGTTCATCCTGTTGCAGGGTATTCCGGTGCCCGAAAAGGGCAAATACGGCACAGGTCTCGTCTTTCTTCCTAAAGACGAGAAGCAGCAGCAGGCCATATTGTCAATAATGATTGAGGAGATTGAGCGCGAAGGACTCTCGCTCATGCACCTGCGCACTGTGCCTACCAATCCCGATTGCCTCGGTGTGTCTGCTCTTGACACCGAACCAGCCATCAAGCAGGTTTTCATTACGGGCGTAACCGATGACAAGGTGCCCACCTTCGAGCGCACATTATATATTATACGCAAGCGCATTGAAAACCGTATCAATAACAAGGACTTCTACATCTGCTCGCTTTCGAGCCGAAACATAGTTTATAAGGGTATGCTGTCGTCAATGCAGGTACGCCAGTACTACCCCGATCTCACCAACAATTACTTCACTTCAGGACTGGCGCTTGTTCATTCGCGCTTTTCTACCAACACGTTCCCAACATGGAGCCTTGCCCAGCCGTTCCGCCTTCTGGCACACAACGGCGAGATAAACACCATCCGCGGCAACCGCTCTTGGTTCAAGGCACGCGAGAGCGTGCTCTCAAGCGAGGCATTGGGCGACATCCGTGGCATATCACCTATCATACAGCCCGACATGTCAGACTCTGCAAGTCTCGACAACGTATTCGAGTTTTTCGTGATGAGCGGACTCTCACTGCCGCACGCCATGGCTGTGATGGTGCCTGAGAGCTTCAACGACAAGAACCCGATACCCGAAGATTTGAAGGCTTTCTACGAGTATCACTCTATACTTATGGAACCGTGGGACGGCCCTGCCGCACTGCTGTTCAGCGACGGAAGATACGCCGGAGGAATGCTCGACCGCAACGGTCTGCGCCCGGCACGATATACTATTACCAAGAATGACACCATGGTCGTGGCATCCGAAGTGGGTGTCATGGACTTTGACCCAACTGAGATTGCCGAAAAAGGACGCCTGCAACCAGGCAAGATTCTCCTTATCGACACTCAGGAGGGCAAAATCTACTACGACGGAGAAATCAAGGAGCGACTCGCAAGCGCCCATCCTTACCGTCAGTGGCTTTCTACCAACCGTATACAACTTGAAAAACTGCACTCCGGACGTAAGGTTGACAACTCTGTCGACGACCTGACACGCAAGGAACTTATGTTCGGCTTCGGCGAGGAAGACGTCGACGGCACCATAGTTCCGATGGCTACCAACGGTCAGGAACCTACCGCTTCTATGGGCAACGACACTCCACTGGCTGTACTGAGCGGCCATGCGCAGGTATTCTTCAACTACTTCCGACAGCAGTTTGCGCAGGTTACCAACCCTGCCATCGACTCTATCCGCGAGTCATTGGTCATGTCTTTGTCGGAATATATTGGTCGCGTGGGTTCAGGAATACTCTCGCCCGACGAGTCAAACTGCAAGATGGTGCGTCTGCCCCACCCCATTCTGACCAATACTCAGCTCGATATACTGTGCAATATACGCTACAAGGGATTTAACACAGTCAAGTTGCCGATGCTGTTTGAGTGCAGCAAGGGCGAAGACGGACTGCGCGAGTCGCTCGACGCACTCTGCAAGGAGGCCGAACGCAGCGTCGACGACGGCTACAACTACATCATCCTCAGCGACCGCGATGTCGATGAGGAGCACGCAGCCATTCCTTCACTGCTCGCAGTGAGCGCCGTTCATCATTACTTGATTTCCGTCGGCAAGCGCGTTCAGACCGCACTTATCGTAGAGAGCGGTGAGATTCGCGAGGTGATGCACGCCGCATTACTCTTGGGCTACGGTGCTTCGGCACTCTGTCCGTACATGACATACGCCATACTCGACGACCTTGTGAAGCGCGGAAAAATTCAGGAGAACTATCCGACAGCCGAAGCCAACTATATCAAGGCGGTGAAGAAAGGTCTGTTGAAGATTATGGCAAAGATGGGTATCTCAACCATCCGCTCATATCGCGGAGCCAAGATATTCGAGAGCATAGGTCTGTCGGAGGCGCTGTTGAAGACCTACTTCGGTACAGAAGTGAGCACTATAGGCGGCGTTGGACTCGAAACCATCGCCCGCGACGCAATCAGCATGCACAACAAGGCCTTCAACAACCTCAAGAAGCTCGACTTCCTGCCCAACTTCGGACAATTCCACTGGCGCAAAGACGGCATACGCCACGCCTGGAACCCCGAAACCATCGCTACACTTCAGCTTGCCACACGCACTGGCAATTACGCTAAATACAAAGAGTTCACGAAGTTTGTCGACGAGAAAGAAGAACCAATCTTCATCCGCGACTTCTTCGATTTCAAACAAAATCCGATACCAGTCGACGAGGTAGAACCCGTCGAGAACATTGTTAAACACTTCGTGACGGGTGCCATGTCGTTCGGAGCTCTGTCAAAGGAGGCTCACGAGGCAATGGCTCTTGCCATGAACAAGCTCGGCGCACGCTCAAACACAGGTGAAGGCGGCGAGTTGAGCGAGCGTTTCCACGAGACTGTGGACGGCGTTTCGCTTTCGAGCAAGACCAAGCAGGTGGCTTCGGGACGCTTCGGCGTAACTACAGAATATCTGGTCAACGCCGAGGAGATACAGATTAAGGTGGCGCAGGGTGCCAAGCCGGGTGAAGGCGGACAGCTGCCGGGCTTCAAGGTGAACGAGGTGATTGCCAAGACGCGTCACTCCATTCCCGGAATCTCGCTCATTTCGCCTCCTCCTCACCATGACATCTACTCTATTGAGGACCTGGCCCAGCTCATCTTCGACCTCAAGAACGTCAATCCTAAGGCAGCCATCAGCGTCAAGCTCGTTGCCGAGAGTGGCGTAGGCACCATCGCAGCGGGCGTTGCCAAGGCCAAGGCCGACCTCATCGTCATCTCAGGAGCCGAAGGTGGCACTGGCGCTTCGCCTGCATCGAGCATGCGATTTGCCGGTATTTCGCCCGAAATCGGATTGTCTGAAACTCAGCAGACACTCGTCAAGAACGGTCTGCGCGGTCAGGTTCGCCTGCAAGTGGACGGACAGTTGAAGACAGGACGCGACGTTGTGCTCATGGCTCTGCTCGGTGCAGAGGAGTTCGGATTCGGTACTGCAGCGCTGATCGTGCTCGGTTGTGTGATGATGCGTAAATGCAACCTCAACACATGTCCAATGGGCGTAGCCACACAGAACCCCGAACTGCGCAAGCTGTTCCGCGGCAAGGCTGAATATTTGGTCAACTACTTCACCTTCGTAGCCCAAGAGGTGCGCGAATACTTGGCTCAGATGGGCTATCGCAGCCTCAACGAGATAGTAGGACACACCGAACTCATAGTCACAAAGAAGGACGAGAAGAATCCCAAGTCGGCTCTGCTCGACTTCCACCGACTTCTGTTCCAGGAGCCCAACGGCTGCTCGCTCTATCACACAGCACAGCAACGCCACGAGCTTGGCGACGTATTGGACCAGCATCTGATACGTGGAGCGCAGAATGCAATAGAACGTCAGGACGAGGTTTCGCTCGATTTCGCCATCAAGAACACCGACCGTGCCGTCGGCGCAATGCTTAGCGGAATGATAGCTCAGAAGTATGGCGAGGCAGGACTGCCCGACAAGACCATCAACGTGAAGTTCAAGGGCTCGGCAGGACAGAGCTTCGGCGCATTCCTCGTTAAGGGTGGCGACTTCAAACTGGAAGGCGAAGCCAACGACTACTTCGCCAAGGGTCTCTCAGGTGGACGCATTTCGATACTCCCGCCCATTAGAAGCAACTTCGCAGCCGAGGACAACATCATAGCCGGCAACACCGGACTGTATGGCGCAACAAGCGGCGAACTCTACATAAACGGTAAGGTTGGCGAACGCTTCGGAGTGCGCAACTCGGGCGCAACAGCCGTTATCGAGGGCGCAGGCGACCACTGCTGCGAGTATATGACGGGCGGTCGCGTAGTAGTACTGGGCGAAACGGGACGCAACTTCGCTGCCGGTATGTCTGGCGGCGTAGCTTACGTGTGGGACAAGAACCACAACTTCGACTACTTCTGCAATATGGATATGGTCGAAATCAATCTTGTCGACGACAGCAACTACCGCAAGGAGCTGCACGAACTCATACGCCAGCACTACCTATACACCGGTTCGAAACTCGCACGCACCATGCTCGACGACTGGAACCGCTACGTTGAGGACTTCATACAGATTGTCCCAATCGAGTATAAGCGTGTGCTGCAGGAAGAGCAGGTACGCAAGCTGCAACAGAAGATTGCAGACATGCAGAGAGACTACTGATTTGCGCGAGGGCGCAAATCAGAGTTTGGAGTTTTGAATTATCGGACGGAGCCGATTAGGAATTGTTCAATTTTGAATTGATTTATAGAATCATCTTAAAACCAATACTGAACAACCCAAAACTCAAAACTGGATAATTCAAAATGCGCAAAGCGCACAACTCAAAATTCAAAACTCAAAACTCAAAATTGCGACTGCAAGTCGCAAAAATTCAAAACTCAAAACTCAAAACTCAAAATTAGGAATTATGGGCAATCCAAAAGCATTCCTCACTATACACCGCAAAGAGGCGGGCTACCGCCCCATACACGACCGCATACACGACTTTGGTGAAGTCGAACAAACACTCAACAGCAACGACCGCCGACAGCAGGCATCACGCTGTATGGACTGTGGCGTACCCTTCTGCCACTGGGCATGTCCGCTGGGCAACAAGGCACCCGAGTGGAACGACGCCCTATACAAGGGCGACTGGGAGCTGGCTTATCGCCTGCTCAACTCTACCAACGACTTCCCCGAGTTCACCGGACGCATCTGTCCGGCGCTGTGCGAGAAGGCTTGCGTGCTCAATCTCGTTGAGCACGAACCTACAACCAACCGCGAAGACGAGTGCGCCATTACCGAACACGCATTCCAGGAGGACTACGTACGTGTAGAACAACCCGAACGCAACGGCAAGAAAGTATGCGTCATCGGAGCCGGACCTGCCGGACTCGTGGCTGCCAACCGCCTCAACCACATGGGCTACTCGGTAACAGTGATGGAGAAGAACGAAAGCGCTGGCGGTCTGCTGCGCTACGGCATACCTAACTTCAAGCTCAACAAGGCTGTCATCGACCGCCGTATCGCTCTGCTCGAAGAGGAGGGCATCGTATTCAAATACAACTCACCAGTCGACGTAGAACATCTGCCCGAAGGTTTCGACGCCTACGTTGTATCAACCGGAACGCCTACTGCACGCGACCTCAAGATTCCAGGACGCGAACTGAAGGGCGTACACTTCGCTCTCGAAATGCTCTCACAGCAAAACAGAGTGTTGGCAGGCATGGAGTTCAAGAAGGAAGAACTGGTCAACGCCAAGGGCAAAGACGTGCTCGTTATTGGCGGTGGCGACACTGGATCAGACTGCATCGGAACGGCACACCGTCAGGGATGCAAGTCGGTGACACAAATTGAGATTATGCCGCGACCCGTTGACGGACCCGACGATCCGAAGAATCCATGGCCCAACTGGCCTCGTACACTCAAGACTACTTCATCGCACGAGGAGGGATGCACACGCCGATGGAACATCAACTCATTGGAGTTCCTCGGCGACAAGAACGGCAAGCTCACCGGAGTACGCGTTCAGGAGATAACATGGAAACCCAATCCCGATGGCGGACGTCCGCTGATGGAACCCGTGGGCAAGCCAGAAATCATCAAGTGTGAAATGGTGTTGCTCGCAATGGGATTCCTCAAACCCGAACAACCCAAGTTTGCCTCTAACGTATTCGTAGCCGGCGATGCAGCAAATGGAGCATCGCTTGTAGTACGAGCTATGGCAAGCGGAAAGAAAATAGCTGCTGAAATAGATAATTTCCTATCGAAGTAATTGCTTTTATACGTCCTGTTGTTGAAACAGAACATAATGCAGCTATATAGAGACGGGGTCGTCGCCGAAGAGGCAACGACCCCGTTATTTTTTTGTCCTTAAAGCGATTGGCTTACTCGCCCATCACCTTCTTAGGCAATACAAGATTGAGGATTACGGCAAGCAGGAACACTACTGCTACGCAGTTCTCAGCAAACACTGTGCGCACAATTTCGGGGAAAATGGCAAACATTCCAGTAGCTTGGGTGAAGCCAAGACCTACACTGAGCGACAGACTCACAATAACCATATTACGCTGTGAGAAGCCTGCGCGTGCCATCATGCCGAATCCGGCAAACAGAATGCTTCCGAACATCATGATAGTACAGCCGCCGAGCACAGCCTGCGGGATTGTGGTGAGGGCAGCACCGATAGTGGGGAACACACCGCCGATAATCATCACCACAGCACCTACACCGATAGTGAAGCGGTTTACGACACCCGATATGGCTGCAAGACCTACGTTCTGGCTGAACGATGTGATTGGAGTACAGCCGAACAGACCCGATACTGAGCTGACGAAACCGTCGCAGCAGATGGCCGAACCCATCTCCTTGGTCTCAGGGTCGCGCTTCAAGGCGCTGTTGCAGAGGGCTGAAGTGTCGCCGATAGTCTCAGTTGCCGACACAAGATACACGGCTACTACAGACAGTATGGCACCGATGTTGAACTCGGGAGTGAAGGGAAGTAAGCGCGGCAGGGCAATGATGGAATGTCCGCTGAGGCTGTCGAAGTTGACCATTCCCATGAAGCAGGCGAGCACATAGCCCACGATGAGGCCCACAAGAACCGAGAGCGAGCGCAGGAAACCCTTGGCAAACACCTGGCAAAGCAGGCAGGCAAGAAGCGTTACGGTGCCCACAATCCAGTTGTTCATGCTGCCGAAGTCGGGCGCACCCATACCTCCTGCAAACGAGTTGGCTCCGATGGGCAGAAGCGAGAAGCCGATTGCCGTAACGACGGTGGCTGAAACGACATGCGGGATGAGCTTGATCCAGTACTTGACGAAGAGTCCGAGCAGTCCTTCAACAAGACCGCCGACGATGACGGCACCTATAAGCGTGCCCATACCGTACGTTCCGGCAATGCCGATGGCAAGCGAGAGGAACGTGAACGAGATGCCCATCACGATTGGCAGACGTGAACCTATGCGCCATACGGGGAATAGCTGCACCAGAGTACCGATACCGGCTATCACCATACAGTTCTGTATGAGCGCGGCACTGACTGCGCTGTCGAGTCCGACGGCAGCGGCAAGAATCATGATTGGAGTGATGTTGCTGACAAACATGGCCAGCACGTGCTGTAGACCGAACGGGAGAGCTTTTCCCAACGGTACTCTACCGTCAAGTCGGTAGAGATTCTCAGAGGAATTTGACATTGTTTTTATATGTAAAGTGAATTGATATATCACTCAGAAATTGTAACTTTGCACAATATAGGGTGCAAAGTTACAAAAAAAAATGCTTTATTGGTTCTCCTTGTTTATCAAGTTCACTACAACCTTCACCATTACATCCTTCTCCTCTGTACGGCTCTCTGCAATCATCAAGGTTAGTGCTACGAGAGAATGGCACGCCCCATCAGCCGCACCACGTCCTTAAGCTCGTTGTATCGGTCGAGCTTGAGCTGCTGGTTGATGACGTAGCCTTTGATGAGGTATTGCTTGAGAACGGAGGTTGCCCAACGACGAAACGATGTTGCATTCTTGCTATTTACTCTATATCCTACGGAAATAATCATATCAAGATTGTAATATGGTATTTCTCGAACTATCTGTCTTTGTCCCTCTATTCGAACCTGTGCATTTTTTGCACAAGTTGAATTTTCTTCGAGTTCTTCCGATTTATAGATATTAACCTGTTGGCGGAATTAATTTAGTGCATACTTAATTCTGCCAATGGGCT
>ENA-ORPK01002229-ORPK01002229.1-human-gut-metagenome-genome-assembly--contig:-NODE-2229-length-13767-cov-2.910079_pt1 | contig 13767 bp, 16 predicted proteins | sample MGYA00242139_ERZ509068 | MGnify/ENA primary metagenome ERZ509068 (study PRJEB26280, sample SAMEA2338687) | human gut metagenome | biome: human gut; feature: human-associated habitat; material: faeces... | reverse complement strand
TGCGAAATCACAACCAAACAGAATGATTTTACTATTTCACTTTCGCATTTTATATCAATGTTGAATTTCGGTGTTAATTTATCGTTTGTACAACCGATTATCGACAATGGTGGATTGTAATCTTCTGTAATTTTACTCAAATTCTTAATTGCAGTGTAGCTTAATTCATTTACTGAAATATGTATCATTGCGGGTTTGTTGTTTAAAATAGCAACGTGTCCATGCATAAACTCACCCAAAATATTTGAGTAAACATTGATATAAGAAGTTTCTTTGATTTTTAAAGATGCTTCTTTGGCTATTGCATAAGAAATTCCGTCTGCAGTAATTACAATATTTTTAAATTTAGCCAAAAACTTTGCCATTTCTTTTATTTCATGGTGAAGAGCATAAGTTTTTTCAATGTATTCTGGTAAGGTTTTTAGTGCATTAATATAATAAGAAATGTCAATTCCTTTGTGAGAAGCATATTTCAAAACAAGCAGAGTACAGCAAAGCATTTGAGTGGTAAGAGATTTAGTTGCTGCAATACTTTTTTCTTCTCCTGCACAACAGTCGATTTTAAAATCAGAAGCTTCCCAAATAGTTGATCCTTTTTTATTTGTTATACAGAGTGTACGCATTCCAAATTCTTTAGCTTTTTTGAGCGCAGAGTTTGTGTCAGATGTTTCACCCGATTGCGTTATGAACACATATAAAATGTCGTTGTCGTGAGGCACGGCTGCTTTTAGCAAAAATTCGCTTGAATAAATTGCTCTCGCTTCAATTCCTGCTACATTTCCAAATAAGTCTGCAGAAAATCTAGCACAGTGGTAAGAAGAGCCACTTGCAACAAATATAACTTTTTGAATATCAACGGGAATATCAAATAAAATATAATTATCATCGTTAATATGCGTGTCTAGAAGGTTTTTGAGCACATCAGCCTGCTCAAAAATTTCGGTTTCCATACTTGTTTGTTTGTGCGAATTGAACAACATATTTCTCCTATAAATACTTTGACAAATACGTCATTCTGATTGGTAGTGAAGTATTTCACTGTATAACTCAAAATGACGTTTTGAACTTTTATTCTAACCTAAAATATCTCTTAAAATTTCGTTAACGGCTTTCGGATTAGCTCTGCCTTTAGTTTCTTTCATAACTTGACCAACGAAGAAGCCTAATAAGTTGTTTTTACCGTTTTTGTAAGCTTGAACTTCGTTCGGGTGAGCATCAACGATTTTTTGAGCAATTTCTTTAATAGCACCTGTATCAGAAATTTGGCTCAAACCTCGTTTTTCAACGATTTCAGAAGCTTTTGTGCCATCTTTCATCATGTCGATAATGATTTGTTTTCCGATGTTATTAGAAATTGTATTCTTTTCAATCAAAGAAATCAACTCAACAAGATTTTCAGGAGTTAATTTTGTATCAGTAATTTCTTGTTTTTGTTCTTTTAAGTAAGCTGCAATTTCGCCCATAATGAAGTTTACGGCAATTTTTGGAGATGCGCCAAGATCCAAAACCCTATCAAAGAACAATGCCAATCCCATTTGCTCAACGATAACAGACGCATCATATTCGCTCAAACCAAGTGACATATAGCGTTCACGTTTAGCTTGCGGAAGTTCAGGCATTTTATCCTTGATTTCTTGAACCCATTCTCTTGATATTTTTAAAGGCATCAAATCAGGTTCTGGGAAGTATCTGTAATCGTGAGCATCTTCTTTACCACGCATTGAGCGAGTTTCACGAGAATTGTCGTCCCAAAGTCTTGTTTCTTGAACAACTTTTCCACCTTCTTCAACGATTTCGATTTGTCTATCGATTTCATATTCAATAGCACGTTGAAGAGCTGAAAAACTGTTTACGTTCTTGATTTCAGCACGAGTACCAAATTCTTTTGAGCCTTTTGGCATAATTGAAATATTGGCGTCACATCTCATAGAACCTTCTTCAAGGTTCCCATCACAAACACCGATGTAACGAACGATATTTCTCAATTCTTCCATATAGTTTCTTGCTTCCTCAGAAGATCTCATATCAGGCTCAGAAACGATTTCTAAAAGTGGAGTTCCGGCTCTGTTCAAGTCAACTAATGAATAAGAAGAGCCTGCAAGCCCGTCAGCTCCAGCGTGAACAAGTTTTCCGGCATCTTCTTCAAGGTGAGCACGCGTGATACCAATTCTTTTGCCTTTAATATCCAAATAACCGTTTACACAAATCGGTTCATCATATTGAGAAATTTGATATCCTTTCGGAAGATCCGGATAAAAATATTGTTTTCTGTCAAACTTACATCTTTCAGGAATTTCGCAATTCAAAGCCAAACCTGTCAAGATACCCATATTAACACATTCTTTGTTAAGAACAGGCAAAACACCTGGCATACCCAAAGTAATAGGGCTTGTTTCAGAGTTCGGTTCTTTCCCAAATTCACAGCCATCTGGCGCAAAAATCTTTGATTTGGTTTTTAGTTGTGCATGAACTTCCAAACCAATTACAACTTCATATTTATCTCTCAAGTCTTCCATTATTTTCTCCTTTTTATTAAAGACGTTAAGTCGCTAGGTCGTTAAGACTGTAAGTTCATATTGTTAAGTTGTTTTTTATGATTTTATGAAAATTGAAAAGGACTTAACGTCTTATCGCCTTAAAGTCTTAGCGACTTAATCTTACCATAAACATACTCATCAAATCAATCAATTTCTTATGCATTTTTACATTGTGAACTCTTATGTAATCAACATTTCGTTCAATTGCAAGTGCGTTGATGGCTGTTGTGTATATGTCTTTGTCAAAATTGTCTGCATTTTGCATATTCAGTAAGCTTTTTCGAGAAATTCCGAGCATAATAGGGCACCCCAAACTTTCAAATTCTTCAACCCGACGGATAATCTCAAAATTATCCTCTCTGGATTTCCCAAAACCAATCCCGGGATCAATAATTATGTTTTCAATTCCTTTTGAACGAGCAAAATCAACTTTTTTACGTAAATTTAAAAAGATTTCTTCCATTAAATCGGCATACACTGGCGAATTCTGCATATTTTCAGGCGTCCCTTTTGAATGCTGAATAATCACAGGCACATTGTATTTTGCGATAATGTCTGCCATTTTTTCATCATAATCAAAGCCTGAAACATCATTAATTATATCTGCTCCGGCATTCAAACACTCTTCAGCAACCTCAGAACTTCTCGTATCAATACTCAAAGGAATTTTTCCTTTGGCAAAGTCAATTATCGGAATAAGTTTTTCTAACTGCTCTTTTGCCGGAACGGCTTTAGAATACGGTTTTGTCGACTCAGCCCCAATATCAACTATATCTGCACCGTCATTGATTAATTCTAGCAAATGTTCTTTTGCCCGATCAAAGTCGTTGTACATTCCACCATCAGAAAATGAATTTGGAGTAAGATTGAGAATTCCTACGAGTTGAGTCCCCCTCCTCGAAATCACAGATTTCGGTCCTCCCGCAAGTGGAGGACATAATTTTTCAAGTTCTTCTCCGAGTTTTTTCAACCCAAACGGCTGAAACTTCAGTTTTTCTGCGACTTTTTTAATTTGCGAAACACTTCCGCCTAAAATACAATCGGAATTTTCGATTTTTCCGGTAATAACTTCTCGATGCGTTGCACAATCACACCCGACAGAAAGCGATGTTTGCTTAATTATATTTGCCATAGCAGGCTTCAAAGAATAAATTTTTATATTTTTGTATTCAAATTTTTCTTTAGCTTTGTGCGTATAAGATTTGTCGAATCCAATTTTTTTTAATTCGTTCTCAATATTAGTTTTTTTTATTTCTCTCAAAATAAAATCGTGCATAGCTTAAGCATAGCACGATTTTATGTATTTAACAATAATGATTAATTTTTTGGGGTTTGTTTTTCTATTACATCTGTTGTTACTTTACTGATGTCTGATAACCCAGAAATCAAGGTTACAAAACCAAAACCATAGCCTAAGAATCCTGCGCCAAATTGGAACAATTTACTGTTGATTAATGGTTTAAGCATTCTAGTGTTTTTAAGTTTAGAACCCCAGTTGATGACTGCATTTTTTGCCCATTTCGCATTTTCGGCAACTTTGCCCCAAAGGCTTTTTGTTTGTTTGGCTACATTTGAAGCTGTTTTGGCGGTATTTGTAACCCCATGCATTCCTTGAGAAACTTTAGATGTTGAACTGAACATATCAAAACCGGATTTTGTAGCTTTAGCTCTTGCGGCTGCTGTTGTTGCAGCAACTGCTCCGCCTCCGGTTACGACTTCTTTTTCTTTCTTTTTTTCTTCTCTAGTGTGAGCTCGGCGTAATCTGGCTTTTTTGCCTGTAAATGCAATATTTTCGTTTAAAGAAATCGACATTATTCTTTCCCTTTTTTGCTATTTTCTTTTATTGCAGTAACACCAGAAGCAATACCGCCTGATGCGCCAACTACGTTAACTGTAGCCTTTTCGTATGTCTCTTTTTTTACGCTTGTAATCTTTTTATAAACAAAGTTGTAAGCTGACTTAGTTTTTCCCCATACGTAAGAAATTCCTTTCCCGATTGCTCCGAAGAATTTCGTAACAGGCTTCCCAAATTTTGTTTTAGCAAATTTCTCAAATTTGGCTTTTGGTAACTTATATGCATCTGATTTCAAAAATTCTGTTTTAACTGTAGTACCGGCTTTTTTCAAGAATTTATTTGTTGCTTTTATTTGTTTATTCAAACCTTTTACGACGTCAGTTTTACCTAATTTTTGGAATGCTCCAATAGATTTTTTAGCACCCCAGCCGGTGGCCATACCTCCTAACAAGCTTGTTGTTACAATTGCACCGCCTTTAATTATTTTTTTTGCAGTTTTAGGAAGTTTGAGCTCATCATTGTCTGCCAAGTCCTCAAATTCTCGTTTCTGTTCTTCTAATTCGTCTTTTGTACGCTCGTACGTGTCCTCATCAATGTATGGGTCAAAATCATTTTCTTCATTAACTATTTTGCGGTCTGCCATTTTGAATGCAGGATTAAAACTGTTTGAAATTTTTGGTTGTATCGATAACATATTTTTCTCCAATAATTTTTTCACAATAGTAATACGTGTGAAGAAATTTTCTTGCTGTTTTGTTAATAATTTGTTACAAAATGCGAGTTTAAAAGTTTACCCCAAAGTATTGTTGCATATTCAAAGTTATTTGTAAATAAATTTACTTCCTTGGTAAGAGTTTCTTTGAATAAATTCTCTGTCTATTTTGTTCAGACAATCAAATTTTTTAGAAAGCCATAGTGGTGCAATTAATTCAGAACTTAAACCATTCCCTGCTAAGCGGTGAATAGTGGTTTCTTTTGGTAAGTATTCCAAAAAGTCGCAAACTGTCTGAACATATTCATCTTCGTCCATAAAAGAGATTTCCTTATTCTCATACATTTTTGCAAGTTTTGTACCATCAAGTGCACAGAGCATGTGAATTTTTACTCCATCAACTCCTAATTCCGCAAGTTTTTGTGCTGTCTGCATTATCTCGTCATGAGTTTCCCACATGCCAAAAATTATGTGCACACAAACATTTATGCCGGATTCTTTTGTCTTTTCATAAGCTTTTAAAAAACAGTCAAAATCGTGTCCACGGTTTATTCTTTCTAAAGTTTTATTGTGGATAGATTGCAAACCGTATTCAATCCAAGTATAATAATTATCTTTGTATGATGCAATTAGTTTGATTTTGTCATCGTCAATACAATCCGGACGGGTTCCGATCGAAATTCCAACGACATCAGGATGGTTAAGTGCGGAGTTATATATTTTTTCAAGTTCGTTTACCGGTTTGTAAGTGTTTGAATAAGCTTGAAAATATGACATAAATTTTTGAGCTTTAAAATGATTTTTGAGAGTTTCTGCACCAATTTTAACTTGTTCTTCTATAGGCAAAAGATTTGAATGTGCCTGTGAGAAGCTTCCTCCTTCATCGCAAAAAATGCATCCGCCGGTTGAAATTTTACCATCTCGGTTTGGACACGAAAAACCGGCATCAAGAGTTATTTTATAAACTTTACAGCCGAATTTGTTTTTTAAATGTGCGCTATATTGATTGTAGCGTTTGTCTGTGTTGTTGAACAAGTTATCCCCGCCTTAAATAATTGAAAATATATTGGCGGGATGGGGATCCCGCCCTACAAGTTTATCTTGAAGTCTTATTTGTTTTCTTCTTCGTCATAGATTGGATAAACATAGTGTTCGCCACAGTTTGGGCATACTACTTCTTGTTGTTTGCCATCTTCAACTTTAGCGACTTCAAATAATGTTTTACATCCTGATTGTACGCATCTGATAGCCCAGCTTGGTCTTATTAGTCTTGCCATAATACATTCCTCTTCTTTACTATTACAAAAATATCTTATCATTCTAAGGTAGTTTATGCAAGTCATTAAGATTAAATAACTGGTTAGTAATATTTTTTTCAAAAGCGTTAAAATTATTAAATAAAAGGAGAAAAAATGAAAAAATCTTTAATTTTTATATCAATATTTGTAGTAGCCTTTATCGCATTTTTCGATGCAAAAGACAGGTTCGCAGAGTTGGATAAGGTTGCAGGTAATACTCCGTCACAAGTTGAAATGAATCAAATGATGAATAGACAGGATGAACAGATGAAAAAACATATTCCGGATTTTCAAAATAAGTCCCGAAAAGAAGCTCAAACAATCCAAGATAAAATGAATGAAGGACGTACTGATAGCCAAAACCAACTTAATAATATTAATAAAAGACGTGATTCAATAAATAATAAGCAATAACTTTTTATATTCCAAAAATCATATCGCCATAAAAAGGTTCTGAGGAATCTTTTGCTTTAGGTTTTTCAGGGATTGTTCGTTCAAACCTTAATGCTCCGCCGTTGTCGTCATTAACTTTGGTAGTTATTGGTCTTATTGCTCTGGGGAAAAATCTAAGCATTATATTTTGTGACACAGATGGCGCTACGACAGTTTTTGAGTAGAGTTTGATTTTTTCCAGCTCACTATTGGCTTGTGCATAATTGTTTGCTGAAAATACATTGTCATTTGCACCGAGTTTTGTAGAATAGTTGTTGCTCCACATTACAAGGTCATTTACTGTGTCAAGCAAAACAACAGATGTTTCTAACCGGTACGGATAAGAAATGTCGAAAACAGATGCGATGTTTAGGACTTCCCAAACACTCCGTTTTAAAGAGTTTTTGTTTGTGACAACGGAACTTGAAACAATTAAAACAGATTTGCAATTGAAACTATTTCCTGCTTTTTTGATGGCTGGATAGTCAAGTTTGTTTGAACTTTGGTAGGTTTTTAATAAGTTGTTGACAGTTTGTTTTAAATCAGAATTTTGGTTTAATTTCGCTCTAACTTCATATAAATCAGGTGATTTTATCTTTCCGTTGGATAAGTTGAAATCTTTGATAATATCATTTGCAACAATTTCTGAAACTTCATCAAAACCGTAGTAATTTTCTTTTGTATTGAATAAATCTGATGGTAATACGAGCACATCAAACGTTATCGCTTGTGCAAAAGAGGTTAACATTGCTATGATTAGTAAAATTCTTGCAAATATTTTCATAATGAAATTGTATCATAAATTTTTTAAAGAATAGCAGTCTATATTTTTATATTTCAGAAATAAATAATTTCATATAATTGTAGGATAACAAAATTTGAAAAATCGCATAGAATGCGGGTATGAAATACGAAGAAATGATAAAATTGGCTGAAAAAGCTTCAGAAAATGCTTATGTTCCATATTCAAAATTTCCTGTTGGAGCGTGCGTGCTTGCAGAAAGCGGAAATGTATACACAGGATGCAATTTTGAAAACTCAAGTTATGGAATGACAATTTGTGGAGAACGCAATGCGATTGGAACGGCTATAGCGAATGGAGAAAGGAAAATTCGTGCAGTTGCGATATATTCTCCAAAGCGTAAATATTGCGTACCTTGTGGGGCTTGCAGACAGGTTATGAGTGAGTTCGTTTCGTCAGAAGGTTTGGATATTATCCTTGAAACTGATGATGGAATTGCAGTAAAATCTCTCCAAGAAATGTTTCCTGATAGCTTTGAACTGTAACTATGTATCTATTTGAATTAATAACAAAATATATAAATGGCAAAAAATATAGAAAAGAACTAGATTTTGACCCGTTTGCTAAAGATGAAGAAGATTCGGAATTTAATTCCGAAGAATGCGAACACGTGTTTCTTCCAATTGACAGTACAGGAGAGACTCTTGCCTGCTCAAAATGTGGACTTGTCGTAAATCGAGAAGACTTGAAAGACGTAAATATATTTAAACGATAGTAGTTAAAATATGTTCAAAAACTATTTTAACTGTTCATGCAAATAAGGAGATTAAATTAGACTTATTAAAAGCAATTTCTTTCCTTTGATTGCTTAATAATCCATCTTCCAACCTTTTTCTATAATTCTGGCTGCGCAACCTGTACCATTACTATTTTTAAATATTTCTGGATTGCATGTTCCTGAGCTGTCAGAATTCCAAAGGAACATTTCGCCTCTGCGTTTTCTAAACTCTGCACTTCCTGCAGGTACAAGTGTTCCTTCAGGAGTTACACAAAAATAATATAAATCTCTTCCCCACTGGTTAGGTCCTTTAAATCCGTTTACATCAATTGTAAATACCATAACGTATCCATCCCCATTTTTTATAGCATTTGATTCTGTCATTTGGACATCGCCAAGCCAGTGTTCTCCCCAAAGAATCATTGCACCATCTGCTAGTATATGTGCACTTACTACACCTGGAACTTCATATTTTTCTTCGTTTAAGTATTTCCATTTATAATTTGGAATATCTTGGATGTTTGTTACATAACGGCTACCTTTAAAAGAGCTTAAAAATCTTTTTCCTAGTGGTATACAATGCCAATCGGTTTCAAAACGATTATACGCCGCACAATAACTTTCAGCTCCATTAATTTGAGTTAAACTTGTTACTTCATCCTCTGCCATCATTAGTTGAAGCCCTTGAGAAATTTCGCTCATAGTCTTTTTTAGTTGATTTACAAGAACTTGTTTTTTATAGTTTTGGATTAAGGTAGGTATTGTCAGTGCAGATACAATTCCTACTATCCCAAGTGTAATCAATATTTCAGCCAATGTAAAGGCTTTCTTAAACAAATTTTCTCTCCTTAATGTGATGTTCTTCTTTATTATATGATATTCAAAAGAAAACAATGTTTTTAATACTATAGTTAAATTATAGTTGTTATAGTTAAAAAGTCAAGATTTTAGTTAAAACCTATTATATAATCATCAAATGAATACAAAACAGCAAATTAAGCATTTATTGGTTATGAATGATATGACTATGACCGAATTATGTAAAAGAATGTCGGAGAAATTAGGAAAACCGTATTCTATCTATAATATCTCAGGAAAATTAAACAGAGATACGATTAAGTATAGTGAAGTCAAAATGCTTTATGATATTTTAGGTTATGAGCTAGTTCTAAGAAAAAAATAGATGTTATTATTTTTTACTTAACAACATCTGTGACAAGGTGTTTTTTGCAACCTGAAGTTGGGCGTCATTGTTATTTTTTACGTCTTGAATACTCAAATTTACCTTTATATCAGGGGTAATCCCTTTTTTATTGATATCAGTGCCTTTCGGGGTTAGGTATTTTGCTACGGTTAAGTTTATGCCTGTTTCATTTGGCATTGGAATGATTTTTTGAACCATTCCCTTGCCGTATGTTTTTGTTCCCAAAAGTTTAGCTTTGTTGTAGTCTTTTAGAGCGCCGGAAAGAATTTCACTGGCACTTGCAGAATTGCCATCAACCAAAACTATTGTTGGTTTATTCACTCCAAATTCTGTATCCTGAGCATTTATATCATATTTATAGCCATTTCTGCCAACAATACTTACAATATTGCCTTTGGGAATAAACAAGTTTGCTATAAATACAGCATTTGGCAAAAGACCGCCAGTATTGCCTCTAAGATCAAGGATTAGACCTTGCGTATTTTTTGTCTTTTCTAAAGCTTCTAAAAACTCGTTTGGAGTTGTCGAACCGATAAAGCTTGTGATTTGAATATAGCCAATATTCTTGTCAATTACTGAACTTTTTACAGTTTTAATTTTTATTTCTTTGCGCATAACTCTTTTGGTTAATTTGTCGTTGTTGCGTAAAATGGTAATATTTACAAAGCTGTTTTCAGGTCCTCTAACGAGGTTTGCAACTTCTGAAATTGAAAGTCCGTTTACTTCCTTTCCATCAATTGCAAGTATAATATCTTTTGGAAGAAGATTGGCAAACTGAGCCGGAGTTCCCTCCATAACGTTTACAATATGGATTTTTCCGGCGATAGATGCAATATTTACTCCTATACCGGTGATTTTTGAGCTAATAGAATTGTTTTGTTCCAGATATTCTGATTTTGACATATATCTAGAATATGGATCATTAAGACTGGCAAGCATTGTATCGATTGCAACTTTAGCATCATCGTCAGTTTTAATTTGCCCATGATAACGTTCTTTCCAACGGCTCCAAACTTGTTTATTAAGGTCGGCATCGTAATAGTTGTCTCGAATGATTTTCCAACTGTTGTCGAAAAGTTTTTGCGATGAAACTTGGTCGTGATCAACCATTTCAGGAGTTTCAGATACTTCAAAATTGTCAAAACTTATGAAAACCTTGTTAAGTATAACAAGTGTCGCAACTAGTAGTATGAAAGTTATAATTTGACTTCTCTTCTTCATACCAATATTTAACATCAAGGAATTTTTATAATCAATATACTTTTTTAGTAGGTAAGGCGGAGAAGATGCATAGTCTAATTCCAAGTAAAAATCATGTTAACCGTCATTGTAAAGGTGAAACGATTGACAACTATCTGTTTTGGGGATGGATTTCAATGCATTCATGTGGCAGATTACAAATCCTCAAAACCTGGAGATGTTGATGGAAGGTTTTTATAGCCTTCATTAGACATTACAGTTTTCTTGATGTATCTGTTAGAATAACCGCCACGTTCAAACAGTTTTTTTAATTGATTTTCTCGTACAACTAATGGGTGAAGTTCATCATTGCTTTCTGGATAGAGTTTTGAAATTTCATACCATACAGAAGCTTCCATTGTCCAAGCATAAGTTTCTTCTGCAAGAGAGTTGTATTCGTCTTGGTGGAGTGCTTCATGCGAAAGTAATGCTGATAATGCCCCTGGAGGTGCATCTTTGTGTCTTGGGTTTATGTATATAAATAATTGTTTATTTTTCTTCCAGCCGAGAGCATCAAAATTGGCGTAATCAGGATTGATTGTGCCTAAGTCTCTAAATTCAATTTTAACAGGGCGTCCGGATAAGTTGTTGCCTAAAATTGCATTGCGTGAAAATTCCCCATTAGTACCTTTTAGCATATCAAGTGCGACGTACAAAACTTGATCTTTTCCGATATCTTTGTACATAGGTGTAATTTGCTTAACGTATGAGTATGTGTATTTGGCTGGATAAGTTTTTGGCATTTCCATTAATGCTTCATCTAGCTTTTTAGCTGAAAAAGCCGGTAATTGCATAATAATCGCAATTGCTGATACAAATATAATCTTTTTCAAATTCTTTCTATCCACAAGTAATCTCCTATAATATTAAAACTATGCTTGTAGTAATATTATAATTGTATTAATTACAACGTCAAATTTTATTTTAATTTTCTACAAATGCTTGCCAAATCTTTGTATATAAGCTTGTATTCGTTCGCACCTGAAATGCTTTCAGCTTCTTTTATGTAATCAAGTGCGGTTTTGTAATCTTCTTTAGCTTTGTAAATTTCGCTCATTTTTGCATAATATTCAGCATTATTCACGTCATACATAATTGCACGCTTCATACATTCTATAGCTTCATCAAAGTCATTTTCTGAAAATCTTACCATTGCTAGGTAAAAATAACCGCTTGCGTAGTTCATATCAAGTGAAATTGCGTTTTGTGCAAAATCTTTTGCTGCCGCAAAATCTCCTTTTGCATAGGCGCTTTTTGCACCGATAGAATAGGCAGTTATATAATTTTCGTTTTTTTCTAAAACTTTTTTTACAATATCTAAAGCTTCATCATATTTTTTTTCAGCGATGTAAATTTCAGCAAGTTGGCATTGATAATTTAAGCTTTCACAGTTGTTTGCAATAACTTTTTTGATTGTTTTTTCAGCTTTTTCAAACATCAATAATTCTTTATAAACATCTGCAAGTGAAACAAGTGTAAAATTGTCGTTATTTCCGTTTTTTAGGTTAGTTTCAAGTTCTTGTTGTGCGCCTAAAAAATCTTTGTTATTAAGTTTTAACAATGCATTTAAAACATGAGCTAAGCCATATTCTGCATTGTGTTCAAGAATGTAATCAATTTCTTTTTGCGCTTTTTCAAAGTTTTTTTGTTCGTAATAAAGGTATGCAAGTGAAGATCTGTAGCCGAGATTGTCAGGTGCCATACAAATAGCTTGAACATAAGACTGTACAGCTTCTTTAATCCAGCCATTATAAAAATAAGCATTACCTAAATTGTATAAATATTTGTGATTTTTTTTGTTTAAATTAGAAGCTTTCGAAAAATATTTTATAGCCTCTATAAATTTTAAATCTTCTAAAGCAAAAAGTCCAAGATAGTTTAAAACTTCTGCATTTTCGGTTGTTTTAGGAAATGAATTGAATATTTCTTTTGATTTTTCAAAATTGTTTTCATCAAAATATATTTTCCCTAAAAGTACAAGCGCATCATCGTTTTGAGGATTAATATTTAGAGCTTTTTCAAGTTTATTTTTTGCAGTCGCAAAATCTTCATTTCCGTAATAAGCATTTGCAATTTCAAATAAAACTTTATCATTTGTTTGGTCAGAATTTTCTAGAGCTTCGATTTTTTTGAAGTTATTTGTTTTGGCAGACGTTTTAATTAATTCTACCAAATTTTCAGGATTTTTTTGTAATTCAAAAATTTTTTCTGCAGTCTTGAAAGCTAATTCTTTTTCGTCAGAAAAAACATATATTTTTTGCATAAGTTTAAGTGTTTCTATGTGGTTTTCGTTTTTCTGCAAAACTTTTTCCAAATAGTGAGATGCGCGAGGAAGGTTTCTGAGCAAAAAATACAATTCGCCGAGTTGAAAAAGTATTTCCGGATTGTCATTTTCAAGTTCAAGTGCTTTGTAAAGCATTTCGATAGCTTGTTTGTAGCACTTTTGTGATTTTAAATCAAAAGCTTGTTTTATGAATTCTATGGTTTCTTGCATTTACGCTCCGTTATTTTTTCTTCTTCTTTTTGTCATTAGTGTTGGTGTGTTTTTTATGTTTATGTTTTTTTATTTTTGTACTTTGTTGTTGGTTGTTATTAATTAGTACAAGAACTTCGTCCTCTCCAGCCATTTTAAGATTGTTTCTCGCAATTCCTTCCAAACTTTGTGTTGAAGAGAAAAGTTTTATGTCCTGTTTTAACTCTTGATTTTGATTCTCTGCAGAATCTCTAATTTTTGTTAATGTCGAAATTTTTGCTCTATAAGAAATTGTTTTAGAAATATTCAAAATAGCTCCAAATCCTATTTGGATAAGGCAAAATAATAGAACAAGTGTCAAAAAAGAATAGTAAAAACTTGTTTTACTTTTTTTTGATTTTTCTATTGTTTGAGTTTCTTCTTGGGTGTTATTAGTATTCTCTTCGGACATAAAACCTCACAACACGATTATAAACAAAATAAACTATTAAAACAATATGTTTGTATAAATTTACAATTTAAAAGTTGCTTGGAAATTCAATTGAGTTTTTGTAGCT
>ENA-ORPK01002224-ORPK01002224.1-human-gut-metagenome-genome-assembly--contig:-NODE-2224-length-13791-cov-5.963891_pt1 | contig 13791 bp, 11 predicted proteins | sample MGYA00242139_ERZ509068 | MGnify/ENA primary metagenome ERZ509068 (study PRJEB26280, sample SAMEA2338687) | human gut metagenome | biome: human gut; feature: human-associated habitat; material: faeces... | reverse complement strand
CTTGTCTCATACAAAAAGTCAGCCCAACTCCTGCAATTCAAGAAGTTGGACTAACATCTTTATGGTTTAGCGGACAGTAATATAAGAAAATATTGCGTCTATTCATCACTCTCTTTCTTAGGGCCTGGCGCTGCTTCGACTGCTGCGGTCTTGATGCCGGTCACCTTTGCCGTATCGAAAACGGACGTATGAATGTCACGTTTGACACTGTCGCCAAAATCTGCGAAGCCCTCGGCCTGCGCCTTGCGGTTGTGCCGACTTCTGAAACGAAATAAAGCGAATGCGACCGCGTCTGCTCTACATGGCGCGGTCGCTTTTTTGTTCTCTTGATGCTTGTGGCCTGTGGTCGTTAATCTTCGGGCAAGCCGCGCAGGATGTCCAGCCCCTCGGTGTCGTTCGTCCACCGCAGCGTGTCGTCTTTGGCGAGGATGTACTGCGGAAGCCCGATAAAGTGCTCCTCGTCATCGTTGAATATGGGTTCGTAAACCTCGAAGTCGTTCCATCTCCCTACATACTGAGCGTCATCATAGATGCTTTCCTGCGCCATTTTTCGCGCCTTTGACAAAGTTTCCTTGTTCATATTTTGCTGTTTTCCGCAAAGTTAGTAAATTTGCAGTCAAAGAAGCATTCCAATGTCTGCCCTATTGGCGGCTGCCTTGTAAGTAGCAGGTTGGGGTGCTTCTATTTTTTCTCTTTTAATGAGTATGGGTGTTCTACGACATTTTTATGATTATTCTTTATCACCACTGTTTTGAATTCAAATGTTTTACCGTTAATCTCAATCTCATAGGCAACAAAGTGAATTGCCCCTCTTTCAATTTTTTACGATAATTCGGTCTGCGTGTATTTAGCGGTTCATAGCGCGGCTTTCCCAGTTTGTATAGCAATTCAGGCAGTTGTGTAACAGCCTCCAGCTCGTCCTCAGTATAGCAATGGGAAAATAAACATTGTCTGTCTTCTGCCGACATTGTATAGCGATGTATAGCGATGGGTATAAAATCGTTCTTTATCATACCTGATGCCGGGTGTATAACCTCTTGCTTCTCGTTTTGCTTGTTTCTTCAGCGTTTTACATTCAGCTTTGTCTGCCGGAGTGATACCTCCTGCTGTCCCGCCCTGCGCTGCCGTCCCTGCTGCGGCTTTGGTCTCGCCTTTGGTGAGTACGTCCTTGACGATATTGGCGTTTGGCGCGAGGGTGTCAACGCGGTAAATTCTGATGTTTCCGGCAATATCTTTTTTGTAAAGGTCAAGCGCACCCGACATGCCGTTCTGAGGGTCGTAAAAACGTAGGCTTCCATCGGGGAGGCGTTCGGCGGTGATAATGTGCCCCGAGTGCTTGCGCTTCCATCGCCATGCGATATGATAGCGTCCTGTCTCGGTCATTGCGGCGGAGACCTTCGCCCATTTTAGAGGCGGCTGCTTGATGTGCCCATATTTGTCCAGCGTTGTCTTAGTGATTACCGGGATGTCTTCTCTCGTGATGTTCTGCCATGCGGTGTGCGTTGCTTTCGATAGCTTGCTGAGCGTCGAGCCTGCCGTGTTGGGTAATGCCGAAACATCGAAGCCTCGCAGGCGCAACTCGTATGCCACCACGCATGTTTGGCAGTTGACGCTGTAAGCCTTGCTTTCGCCGTAATGCGGATTTCCGTGCATTTTGTTGGCCTGCTCGTGGCTCATCGGGCGGCCTCGCTTTATGCCGAGGTCTTTTTCGATTTGCAGGTATGCTTCGATATTGGCCAGCTTCTGCTCGTCGGTCAGATAATCGGGTTCGAAGCGTTCCCAATAGCGGCGCTTGATGTCTTGCGCCTGCTTGCGCAACAGAAACGCAACACAACCATTGCGTCTATTTCGTATACAGATGCACTTCCCGGGAAAAACAGAAGCAAAGCACCGCAAACGTTTTAGCTTGATATGCTATGCGTTGCGGTGCGTGTGTATGTCGAGAATGTGAGTTTGGGAAAGGCCGCTTTTGGAAGCTAAAATTCGCTCGTAAAGTGGAACCTTATGTCAGGGAAGTCGTGTTGGGCCATTTGCAGTACGTAGTTTGAATCGGCGAGGAATACGTCTCGACCTTGGGTGTCGGTTGCGATATACTGGTATTTGCGCTTTTTGAAGGCCTCCAGCGCTGCATCGTTGTCCGACTCAATCCAACATGCTTTGTAGAGAGATATTGGCTCCCAGTGGCATTGGGCTCCATATTCGTGTAGCAGTCGGTATTGTATAACTTCGAATTGCAGTTGTCCAACGGTGCCAACGATTTTGCGGCCGTTGAATTGGTTTGTGAAGAGTTGTGCCACGCCCTCATCCATCAGCTGGTTTAAGCCCTTCTCAAGTTGCTTTGATTTCATCGGGTCGGTGTTTTCGATGTACTTGAACATCTCGGGCGAAAAACTTGGTAAGCCTTTGAAGTGTAGTTCGCGTGAACCCTCAACGATTGTGTCACCGATTTTGAAATTGCCTGTGTCCGGAATTCCGACGATATCGCCCGGGTATGCTTCGTCCACAATACTTTTTTTCTGGGCCATGAACGCTGTGGGAGCGGCAAATTTCATGATTTTGCCTGTACGCATCTGTTTGTAATTGTGGTTACGAAGGAATACGCCTGAGCATACCTTGACAAAGGCTATGCAACTGCGGTGGTTTGGATCCATATTGGCGTGTATCTTGAATACAAATCCGCTGAAATCAGGATCTTCGGGTTTTACGGTGATACTTTCGGCTGTTACGACGGGACGCGGAGACGGGGCTATTTTCACAAAGCAGTCAAGCAATTCTTTGACACCGAATGTATTGAGTGCCGAGCCAAAGAATACAGGCGCCATTTGGCCTGCCAGATAAAGTTCGCGGTCGAAGTCCGGGTATACGCCTTGTATCAGGTCCAAGTCTTCGCGTAGTTTGGCTGCATCCACCGGACCTACGGCAGTGTCTACGGCCGGGTCGTTGACATCTGTGATTTCGACGCGTTCGCTGATTTTTTGCTTATTGGGCGTAAATAGGTCAAGTGTGTTTTCGTAAATGTTGTAAACGCCTTTAAAGTGCGCGCCTATGTTTATGGGCCAGCTTAGGGGACGTACGCCGATTTTGAGCTCGGCCTCGAGTTCGTCCAGTATCTCAAATGGATCGCGGCCTTCGCGGTCAAGTTTATTGACAAATATTATGACCGGTGTGCGTCGCATGCGGCAGACTTCCATCAGTCTGCGAGTCTGGGCTTCAACGCCTTTGGCAACATCGACGACTATGATGACTGAATCAACGGCTGTGAGCGTGCGATATGTATCTTCGGCAAAATCTTGGTGGCCGGGGGTGTCAAGGATGTTGATTTTGTATCCATCGTATTCAAAGCCCATGACCGATGTTGCAACAGAAATACCACGCTGTTTCTCGATGTCCATCCAGTCGGATGTCGCGGTTTTCTTGATTTTGTTGGATTTTACGGCTCCGGCGATGTGTATTGCGCCACCAAAGAGTAGCAATTTTTCTGTAAGGGTTGTTTTGCCGGCATCCGGGTGCGAGATGATGGCGAATGTTCGCCGGCGTTGTATTTCAGTGTCGAGTTCGGACATAAGTTGTTATGGTGTATATTGTCTGTATCGATAGTGTTGTGTAGAGAGATGTTATTGTAGTTGTTGTACTACACGGCATAGCGCTGATTGCCAGTCTGGTATCCTGATGCCGAAGGTGCGGCGTATGAGCGAGGTGTCCAGTACACTGTAGGCCGGGCGTGCGGCTTTGGTCGGATACTCAGCCATGGTGATGGGGGTGATGGATGATTCATCGAGCCTACCTATGCTGGCTATGGCAGTGGCGAGGTCGTACCATGATATTTCACCATTATTGGCGAAATTGAAGATGCCGGAAGATTTTTGTCCGGACACAATTATGTCGCGCACGACATCAACTAATGTGGTGGCCTCGGTGGGTGACATCAACTGGTCGGCAACGACACGGAGAGGCTTATGGTCTTTAAGTCTGCTATAGATAGTACGGACAAAGTTGTGTCCCCATGCGGCATATACACCGGCAGTGCGTATAATCAGGGCATCCGGACATATAGACAATGCAGCAGTCTCTCCCGCCAATTTAGATTGGCCATAAACATTGAGCGGTGCAGTCGTGTCTGATTCGAGATAGGGACGTCGGCTTTGACCGTCAAATACATAGTCTGTGGAGAAATGCACCAGCTTTACGCCCAGATGGTTACATGCGTAAGCTATGGCGGCTACTGCCTTATGGTTGACAGCATAGGCTTCTTCCGGATGGTCCTCTGCAGCGTCTACGGCTGTGTATGCGGCGCAGTTTACCAATATGTCAATGCCGAAATCGGTGATGGCTTGGCTGACGGCTTTTTCATCGCGGATGTCGAGGTCGGAGTGTCCGCAGGCATGTACGTCAAAACTGTCATCATTGTCCAATGATGACACAAAAGCCCTGCCGAGTTGCCCGTTGGCACCAGTGATTAGTATTCTATGCTTTGTCGAGCGCATATTTTCTGCAAAATTACAAAAAATCTCGGGATTAATGTGTACTTTTGCTCTTGCTTGGCAGGCATAAATGCGCGGAGCCGAGACATCGAGGTGTTGTCTATAACGGCGTCGCAGGATGTGCCTTACCGGCATTGTTTTATAGTTCAGAACGATAGAGTTGCATGAATGACACAGGTGAAACAAAACGGCATAAGCAGAAAAGACGCTTGGCCGATGGCGTAGGTGCAGCTAAGGCACTGCTAAAAAGGCAGTGGCAATACTGTGCCGGCGGTGTATGGAGCGACACGCGTGATACTTTGGGGGTTAGAGTGGTCAAGACCCTCAACCTATCGGTCAAGTCCTTTATGGATGCCAATTTGCAGTCGCAGGCATGTGCTATGACATATCGCACGTTGCTGGCTATAGTCCCTGCGTTGGCCATGCTCTTTGCCGTAGGGCGCGGTTTTGGCATACAGACATTTCTGCAGAATCAGTTGTATGAATTATTGCCCGGACAGACTGAGGTGGTGAACCATGCCATGGAGGTCATAGACTCGTATCTCGGATATACGGGCAAGGGCGTCTTTGTCGGTGTAGGAGTTGTCTTGCTGCTATGGACGCTGATTTCGTTATTGAGCAATGTTGAGGGAGCTTTCAATCGTATTTGGGGCATACGTCAGGGACGCAGTTTTTGGCGTAAGATGATGGATTACACTGCCACGTTGCTTATTTTGCCCATATTGCTGATATGCTCCGGGGGCTTGGCTTTGTTCGTTTCCAATACGTTACAGCATCTGTTTGATTACGAAATAGCCACTCCGATGATTTCGATACTATTGAAATGTGCATCCTGGCTGCTGACATGGCTGTTCTTTGCTGCGGCTTATATATTGATACCCAATACAAAAGTGCGTATATCCAATGCTTTGCTTGCCGGAGTCATCGCCGGTACCGGTTTCCGGCTACTGCAATGGTTGTTTGTGACCGGGCAGGTGTATGTGACGCATTACAATGCCATTTATGGTAGTTTTGCGTTTTTGCCGCTGCTTTTGATATGGCTTCAATTGACGTGGGTGATCACGCTCAGCGGTGCTCTGATATGCTATACATCGCAAAATATCTACCATTTTTCGTACAACGAGGACATTAAGCATATCTCGTGGAACTATTATCAAAAAATAGCGGTGGCAGTGAGCGCCGTGGTAGCTTATCGGTTTGACAAAGGCATCACACCTCCGACGGACAACGACCTATCTCGGGTGTACAATATACCGCCGCGACTTGTGACAACAATAGTAGATGAATTGACTCATGCAGGAGTCATCAATTGTGTTATACTTGATTCCAAGAACATGCTTGTCGGGTATCAGCCGGCGCGGCCTACTTCCGAATTGACTGTCGGACATGTTGTGGATGTGCTTCATCGGTACGGGCGCAATGATTTTGTCGAAGATTTTGATAATACTTTCGGCAAGGTGGGCACTATGCTCGACCGAATAAGCAAAACCGCTGCAACAGCAGACAAAAGCCCTGTATCATCGCTTGTAGAAGATTTCGATTATTCCAACCAACCATCAAATATAATAGAATCATGAAGAAAGTAATTGCAACTTCCGCCGCTCCCGGCGCAATCGGTCCTTATAGTCAGGCCATCGACACCGGAACATTCGTATATGCTTCCGGTCAAATTCCCATCAATCCGGCTACCGGTGAAATCCCTGAGGGCATCGAGGCGCAGACCAAACAGTCACTTGCCAATGTGTGCGCAATACTCAAGGAAGCCGGATTGACAGTGGATAATGTGGTCAAGACCACTGTATTCCTTGCTGATATGGGCGATTTTGTCGCTATGAATGAAGTGTATGCCTCGGTGTTCACCGCTCCGTATCCCGCTCGTTCGGCTGTAGCAGTGAAGACCTTGCCCAAGAACGTGCTTGTCGAGGTGGAAGTCATTGCGCTTCGTTAAGCCTTGATATGCCGGGGGGGATAGTCCTTAATTTATTGTTCCCTTTCTGCGTGCGGCCAGCATTTCGGCAACAACGAAATTGCTCCCACCCACAAAAACCACAGCATCGTCCTTGCCGTCGTCATAAGTCGTTTTGGCGGCGGCAAGTGCTTTGTGGTAGCCATCGGATACGGAAGCGCAGACCTCGCCGCGAATGCCGACAAGTGCGGCGGCGCCAGCCACATCGGCTGCACGTGCGGCGCGAGGAGTATCGGGAGCTACAAAGAAATAACGGGCGTCACGTGGCACAGATGTCAGAATGTCCGCGTAGTTCTTGTCTGAGACGAAACCTATGACAATGAATAGCTTGTGATGGTTCATAGCTGCCAGGCGAGGCGTAATGAACTTCCAGCATCCGGGGTTGTGTCCGGTGTCGCATATGACGGTGGGGCGGTGTTGCAGCACGCTCCATCGGCCTGTAAGTCCGGTGTCAGTCACGTGTGCAAAGCCGTGGCGGACAGCCTCCCCGTCAATATGCCATCCGCGTCTTACGAGGGCCTCGATGACGGCCATGGCCGTGGCGGCATTCGCTTTCTGACATTCGCCGGTGAGTTGTCCCCTGACATCTCCCCAGCGCGTACCGCGGTAGATGTACATACCGTCTTTGTCTGTATCTATGTGTGCCCAATAGGGTTTTGCAACGGAGAGTGGAACACCGACAGAATCGGCAGCCTTGCGGAATACGGGCAGTATCTCGGCATCGGCTTCGCCTAAAACGGCCTCGGCGCCGGGCTTGAATATGCCGGATTTTTCGGCCGCTATGGCTGCGCGAGTATTGCCCAAGATGGCGGTATGTTCCAACGAAATATTAGTGACTGCGGCTACTTCCGGATTGATGATATTGGTCGAATCGAGGCGTCCGCCGAGGCCGACTTCAATGACGGTTATGTCCACATTTTGTTTCTTGAAGTACTCGAAGGCCATCACCGTGGCCAGTTCGAAGAACGATGGATTGCATCCGTGTATGTCCATGGACATATATCGTTGTACAAAGTCGACTACATAATCATGGCCAATGGGCGTACCATTAACGCGGATGCGTTCGTCAAAGTCCAGAAGATGCGGAGATGTATATAGCCCAGTGCGGTATCCGGCGGCCTGAAGTACGGCTGCAATGGTGTGTGCCGTGCTGCCTTTGCCGTTGGTGCCGCCGATGTGCACGCATTTGAGTCCTCGGTGCGGATTGCCGAAGGCGTCAGACAGTAGGCGTATGTTTTCGAGCCCGGGGTTGTAAGCATCCTGTCCGATATGGTGGAACGTCTTAAGTCGTGCGTATAGGTATTGGAGTGTCTCGTTGTAATCCATTGATGTCAAAATATGAATAATCCGGCGATGCCGGCGGCCACGATGGCCCAGATGGGGTGTATTTTTGTGAAAAATACTACGCAGAAGGACGCGACACATATGATGATACTTGCCACGATGTCATAGGTCTCTGTTCCAAAGTTCTCATTATTCATCAACAGCAGTGCCGCTGATGCTATCAGTCCCACCACCACAGGTCGCAGGCCGAGGAATATGCCTTTGACGTACTCGCTATCGCGATGACGTATGATGTAGTGGTTGAGACGTGATACAAGAACGAAAGAAGGAATCATCACCACCAGAGTGCATAGGAGCGAGCCCAAAACGCCCCACCACCATCCATCAAATCCGGCGACTCCGGGCGCTGTATAGCCAATGTAAGTGGCCGAATTGATACCTATGGGCCCTGGTGTCATTTGCGAAATGGCTACGATGTCCGTAAATGTTTTGTTTGAAATCCAGCCCGGTTCGACCACCTCGCTTTGGATGAGGGCGAGCATGGCATATCCGCCGCCGAAGCCGAAGATGCCAATTTTTAGGTAGCTCCAAATAAGGTGCAGGTATATCATCAGGCATGTCCCTCCCCGGACTTGAAGACATTGTGCATACTGCGCTTAAACGCGAGAATGCCGCCAACGGCGCCGAGCACAATCCATAGTATTGGATTGGAAACTACGGGTATTTTGGACCATATTAGCAGAGCAACGCCAATGGGGATGATGGCCGTGCGCCAGTCGATGTGTGCCGCGCGTGCCGCCGAGATTACGGGGGCGACTATCAGTGCAACCACGGCCGGACGTATACCTTTGAAGATTTTAATGAGTGTGGGATTGTTGTTGATAAGTTCGGGCGTAAGGAATATCGCAATGGTCAGGATTATCAGGAAAGAGGGGAGTATGGTGCCTAATGCGGCAACGATGCTGCCTCGGCGCATGGCCACGCGGTCGCCTACGGCTACGGCAATGTTTACGGCCAGAATGCCCGGAAGCGACTGGGCCACTGCCAGCAGGTCAAGGAAGTCTTCGCGGCTTATCCAGCGGTGGGTTGTAACGATTTCGCGCTCTATGATTGAAATCATAGCCCAACCGCCGCCAAAGGTGAAGGCGCCAATCTTGAAGAACGTCACAAATATCTGCCAAAGCAGGTGCTCGGACGCGGGTGTATGTGTCTCGGTGGAATTGTCCATTAGGTATGCGATGTACTCGGTTTGTGCTCGCAAAGGTACGCAAAAAGTGGCAGACAGCATAACCGTGATTGTGCTGTCTGTCGCGATGTCTGTTGGTGTGTATATTGATGCTGTCCGATCCTATTTTCGGAGATGGAGAGTTCTTGCCCTTGCGCCTCAGAAGTCTACAGAGAGACGTACATTGAGTTGGCGTCGTGTCAGATAGTTGGGCACGGCGTATTGCAGGTTGTTGACATCGGTTACCCAGTAATACGAGCTGACATTGCTGATGTCCAACAGATTGAAGCAATCAAGGCCGAGCCATATACTCTTGATGTGCTTTAAGAATCCGGAACGCTGCCGCCCGTCGGCAAGCGGTGACAGCAGGGCGTAGCTTAGGCCGACGTCCACGCGCTTGTATGCCGGGGCGCGGAAATAGCCCTTGTCGCGTGACGAACGCGGAGCTGTGGTGGGTAGTCCGTCGCTGAATATGCCGCGCAGGCTGAATTTGAGCTTGGGCAGCTTGGGAAAGTAATCGGTGAAATAGAGCGCAAAGCTATAGCGTCGGTCGGTGGGACGGGGCACGGTGACGCCGTTGAGCTTTTCGCGAGTATCCATCAGTGAAAAGCTGACCCATGAATCGCTGCCGGGTACGAATTGCCCGAAGAGTTTCATGTCCAGTCCTGCGGTTGAGCCTGACGTAGAGTTGACGCCCGAGTACGTTATCTTGAGGTTGTCAATCTCGTAAGGTATAAGGTTGCCGAGGATTTTGTAGTATGCTTCGGCGGAGAGCTTGAACGGACGGTCGAAGGCTCGGAAGGTGTAATCGCCGCCGAGAATAAACTGGAAGCTGCGTTGCGACTTGATGTCACTGTTCAAGTGTATGGTATAGTTGCCTTTGTCATCGACTACGGGCTGACGGTATTCTTTGTAGAAAGGCGTCTGGTAGTATAGGCCGGTGGCAAAGCGGAAAGTCCATCGCGGCGCACGCGTGGGAACAAATCCGACATTAAATCGCGGACTTACTAGTGTTTCTTTATTGAAGTCCCAGTAGCTGAGCCGTATGCCGCCATTGACGTTGAAATAGCCTATGGACGAATTGATGCGCCAAGTGTCTTGGACATAAGCAGACAAACGGTTGCCGGCGATATCCTCGGCTGATTGCAAGTTGTAGACCACGCGAAGAGCATTGGGGTCAAAGGGTAGGGAGTATCCGGCCGAATCACGTCGTTCCCATTCGCGTGTGCGGTCGTGGATTTTTTCGTGGTTGTAGGTGATGCCGTAGGCTATATTGTGTCCGGCGATGCCGTTGGCACCACGCAGCGACAGCGAGAATACGGATGCTTTGAGGCGGTTGCGCGAGTGCTCGAAGTAGCGACCTATGCCCAGCTCGCCGCCTACGCTCCCATCGCTGTCCGATCCTCCGGTGCCTGCTTGATCAAGCCAGTATTCGCCCGAGATGTCGTAGGCTACAAGCTCGTTGGTGAGGTAGCCGGAGGCCAGCAGTGTATACTCGGCTTTCTTGGAGGGCTTGAAAGTGATGTTGCCGGCGCCGAAGAACGTTTCGAAGCGGTCCTTCTCCTGGCCGTCAAAATAGACCTTGAATTGCTTGGCATCGGTGGAGGTGCCGAAATTGGTGCTACGATCGTGAGGTATGAATTTGTAGTTGTTAATGCTGATATTGCCCAATACCGAGGCGGTCCATTTGGGACTAATCTTCAGCGTCATGTAGGTCTGGTAGTCGAAGAAGCGCGGGTCGTATTCGCCTTTCTCGTCCATGGAACTGAGTAGCGATGAATTGCTCTTGTAGCGAACGCCGTGCAACTGGCTGAAGCGTTTGCTCGAGGTGCCTATGGTGAGTCCGCCGCCTTGGAGGCTGAGGTTGAGCGAGCCTTCGAAGGCTTCGGGCTGGCGATAGGTGATGTCGAGCACCGAAGACATGCGGTCGCCGTACTGGGCGGCGAATCCGCCAGTGGAGAATCCGATGGTGCCTACCATATCGGGATTGATGATGGAGAGGCCTTCTTGCTGGCCGGAGGAAATGAGCTGCGGTCGATAGATTTCAACACCGTTGATGTACACCGAGTTCTCGTCAAAGGTGCCGCCGCGTACGCTATATTGCGAGGACATCTCGTTGCTTTGCGTGACGCCGGCCATAGTGGAGATGAGGCTCTCAACGCTGCCGCCGCTGACATCGGGCGCCAGTCGGTAGCTGTCAGTATTGATAGTTTGGACTGTGCCTGTTTGTTTTTGGTAATCGGTGACGGTGATGCCTTCCAGTGTGATGGTGACGGGTTCCATCTTGACATTGAGGGAGGTCTCGCCCTTGGCGCCTATGATGCGTCGTGTCACCTCGTGGTAGCCGATGCAGGAGAACACCACGCGTATGGTGTCCGCCGCCGGGGCTGTTAGCGAGTACGTTCCGTCAAGTCCCGAAGTTGCACCTATGGCCGTGCCGCGGACGTGCACGCTGACAAATTCGAGTGCCTCGTTTTTCTCGTCGGTAATTTTTCCGTGTATCCTGACCTGCGCTATCGTGACGCCGCAGCCGAGTACGATTGCAAGTATAAGCCAAATGACTCTATGTATGTGCGTATTACGCATTGTTGTCCTGTGGATTTAGATATGCTATTACCCTTAAATAACGCGAAATTCCGCTCTAAATTGTTCAATGCCCTCCGAAACTGCCCGCCCACGGCTTCCTTCGCCACAAAAAAAAGTCCCCTGCACGTGCGTGGGTGTGACGTGCAGGGGACAAGGGTGGAGAGAACTTGTATTTGATAAGTTTTTAGTTGTATCAGATTATCACTTTTTTACGGCCTTGCGGCGATACAAGGATATAAATGCCGTGAGACAGCTCGGACAGCTGCGACTTCGTGCAATTGGTACGCACACGGATGCCTTGCAGGTTGTACACGTCGAATTCGGACAGCTCCGTCGGGTCATCGGCCATGACGTCTTCCACGCCGTCGAATTTCTTGACGATGACTTTCATTGGCGCGGTGATGCCGTCGCAGTATGCCAGGAGGGTTACGCCGCCCTCGGCCATACCGGTAACCACGCCGTCCGTGGTTGTCGTGGCAATCTCATCGTTGAGGCTGTACCACTTGATGTCCGAGGAGGTGGCCGATGCCGGGGTAACGGAAGCCGATACAAGGATAGACTTAGTGCGGTCTACCGAGACTTTCTTGTCCTTGACGACAATTTGGAACGGAAGTTCTTGGATGTCCTCGAACTTGCTCCATCCGGTAGCGGCCTTATAGGCGTCCACGCTGCCTTGCGGGACATACAGCGTGGCATACGAGTACGTTTCGCTGCCGAAGGTGGCAGTGCCGATGCTCGGCGGTGTTGCTGCGTTGCTGTATATCTCGAAGAGGTTCTTATTGTTGACGAAGGTCTTGTTGGGGATCGATGCTGTATTTTCGCCGATATACAGCGTCCTAAGCTGCGTCGTGCCGCTCAGAGTCATCTTGAAGTCTACGCCCCATTCATACGGGAGCACAAGTGTTTCAATGGCATTACACCCGTCAAACGTGCTTGCATCCAGTTTGCTTGCTTTCAGAATGCTCAGCGACTTAAGTCCGCTACATCCCTTGAAGGTATTAGTCCCAAGCTGTGCAAACTTGTTAAGGTCAAGTTCCGTAAGCCCCGTGCATCCATAAAAAGCGCCGTTGCCCAATTTGGTCACGTTTTTGAGGTCGATGTCTTTTAGAGCGATGCAGCCACTGAACGTGTAATCACCGATTGACTCCGTATTGCCTAAGTTTACGTTTGTCAGACCGGTACATCCGGAGAAAGAACTACTCCCCCATGAGGTTATATTGCCAAGGTTTACACTCGTCAGCCCTGTGCAGTCGCAGAAAGCCGAGTAGCCCAATGTTGTGACATTCTTTAAGTTGATGTCTGTCAGATTCGCACAACCATTAAATGCATAAGAACCTATCGAAGTCACCTTGCCGAAGTCTATGGATGCGATGTTTTTACACCCTTCAAAAGTTGACCCGTTGATTGTTGTGACATCCCCAAGGTTTACAGATTTAAGTCCGGTGCAATTTTTGAAAGCGTATTCGCCTAAAGATGTTGCGTCTTTCAGGTCAATACTCGTCAGGCTCGTGCAGCCGTAGAATGCAGATTCGCCCAAAGACGAAACAGCGCCAAAGACAACACTCCTCAGTCCGGTACAATAACTGAATGCCGAACCGCCCAGAGAAGTGACATTCGTCAGGTTGATGTCTGTCAGATTCGCACAACCATAAAATGCATTATCGCCTATCGAAGCCACTTTGCCAAAATCAATGGATGCGATGTTTTTGCAGCCTTCAAACGCCGACCTGTTGACTGTCGCGACATTGCCGAGGTCTATATATTTAAGTACGGTACAGTTTCTGAATGCGTATTCGCCCAAAGATGTTGTTCCTTTTAGGTCAATACTCGTTAGGTTCGTGCAGTTGGAGAAGGCATAATTACCAATAGATGTTGCTATGCCAAGGTCTACACTCGATAGATTCGTGCAGCCGGAGAATGCAGAATTGCTTACAGAAGACAGATTTCTAAGAACAATAGTCCTCAAAGAAGTATTTCCTTGAAACACGTTGTCATCCATAGACGAGACTTTGCCAAAATCAACAGTCTCAATGTTTTGGCAATTTTCGAACACGCTCTTACTCAACGAAGATACACTTCCGAGATTAACATCTTTCAGCGCAGTACAGCCTCCAAACGAACTATCGCCCAACTTCGTGACGTTTTTGAGGTCTACGGCAGTTAAACCGGTACATCCATAGAAGGCTTTATTACCTAGGGATATTCAGTTAATGGGCTGGTTGAGATTGTCCTCAATTGACCATATTTAA
>ENA-ORPK01002221-ORPK01002221.1-human-gut-metagenome-genome-assembly--contig:-NODE-2221-length-13803-cov-3.520294_pt1 | contig 13803 bp, 7 predicted proteins | sample MGYA00242139_ERZ509068 | MGnify/ENA primary metagenome ERZ509068 (study PRJEB26280, sample SAMEA2338687) | human gut metagenome | biome: human gut; feature: human-associated habitat; material: faeces... | reverse complement strand
ATTTTCATAGTAATTTCCTCACTTTCTGATTGTGAGGAGAAAACCGTTCTGTCTATCCTGATGTATTTTTATAGTGCGTTTGAAGTCTGCGTTAAAAATTTTATCTCTTATTATATTTGGATTTCTCCATGATTCATTCAATATACCAAATTGTTGAGAAATCAAATATATATTCTCCAAATATTGGCTTGGTGTAACTTTTATTGGATTTCAAAAATTTATGACTTTGAGTATCAACAATTTGATATATGTTTTCATTTAAATATGCCGAGCTTATAAAAAAGGTTGTATTACCTTTTACAGCCATTTTTCTATTTGTCAAATATGGCGTTATGGAATAAGTTCCATCTTGGTTATCAGATATTTTAAAAAATTGATTTTTGCTATCCGTAAAGTCAGATAAAGTGTATGTTCCATTTAAGTATGTTAAAGCTTTTCCATATTTATTTTTTATAACATAATATTCTGCTGTGGTAACATTATTTGTATGTTCTATTTCAATTTCAAATAATAAATCATCACATGAAACCGTGTCCATTGCAGCAACATAAATAGGTTCGCTTTTTATATGAAGAATTGAATAAAAATCACTTGAAAGATCCACTCCATAAAACTTATCATAACCGTTGAACAGCAGATAGCTCTTATTATTAACACTTCCACAAATAAAATTATTATCGGAGTAACTTATACATTCTTTGCCATCACTGTCAACTAACCAATCTGCACAAAACAATGGAATATCCTGATAGCAATCACCGAGCCAATCGGGAAGAATAAAATATTCAATGCCAATATTATCAATATCGGAAAGATTCATATATCTTATTATACCAACAAGTTTATTGTTGTTATATACTTTTGAAAACTTAGCCTTGCATTTAATATCATCTGTTATAACAAACTTGTCCGTTGGAATATTGTAATAAGGTAATGAATATGGTGAGCTTATGCAGTATGTATCGCTTTTTTTTGAAAACGTATATGAAGTTTTGCTTAATCGTTCAGATATTTCTTGCATTACCTTAGTTTTAAAATCATCTGTTTTGATGTATTCGCTGAATGTTATCGGCGAAGTTGCATAGCAAATGTTATTGCTACACAATTGAACGATGAATAAGGTTGCAATAAATACAATCATTTTTGAAAAACAATTTATACGATTATACTGCATAAAAGCTCCTCTTTTCTTATTCTATTTTTATTGTTTGATACCAATCATATGTTGTATTTTGGTAATTTGTAAATGAAAATGCCGTGTCGCTTGTATCTGAATCATAATAAAAAGCTTCACTGCCATCCTGTGGATTCATTAAGACCAATCCAGTATAGTCCCCCGTTTTGTATGATCCAAAATCTCTCCAACAAGTAGCATATCCACTGACCACAACATCGTGAGCAGCTCCTGTTGCACTATTTTTGGCAATCAAAATAAAAGGCATATCCTTGTCTATTAACTTTTTTATCTCTGCATAACTTAAAGGTCTTTTGGTTAAAGAAGCCTTTAATGCGGAACTGTTTTTTTTTGAAAATCCTGTTAAGCAGAGCTACCGTATTATCCTGATTTAATCCACCATTAGACGAAGGAGTTATTGTAGGTGATTCTTTCATAATAGTACGAATATCGTCCGCAGAATAGGTTGTTCCGAGCTTGTAATTCACAATGGAGCGAATACACTCAAGCCAACAAGTATTACCAGTTTGCTTATATCTGGGAATATTAAAAACCGTATGAAGTTCTGATATTAATCCTACAGGAGCAGTATCAGATAAAGTGCTGATTTCCTCATATGGTATGTTATTTGTTGATGTAATCGCCGAAGCACCCATGCCCACCATAGAAGAAGCAGCCATTACAGCACAAGCTACCATAGTAGCAATTCTTTTTGTCATTTTCATAGTAATTTCCTCACTTTCTGATTGTGAGGAGAAAACCGTTCTGTCTAACCTGATGTATTTTTATAGTGCGTTTGAAGTCTGCGTTAAAAAATTTATCTCTTATTGTATTTGGATTTCTCCAAGATTTTTGTGTTTGTTTGAGATCCAAAAGCCTGAGCTAAGCCTATACAATCAATATAACCATCACCTTTCTGATACAATGTGTCACCGTGACACGCTTTAATCTACCCAAACGCTATTAGAGGTATTCGTTACACTTTGAGAAGAACCGAACAGACCGCTCTCTTTAGCGTAGTGAGTTAGGGAAACACGGTAATAGTAGCCGCCCTTTACCGACACGGAATAGTTATTAAGATAATAACTGCTGCCCGATTTCAGCAAATCATCAACAGATTTTTCCTTTTTCCAGTTGACCTTATCTGAGCTGTACTCTATAGAAATATCTTTGTAGCCGATTGATTTCATGCTTTCAATGGCTTTTATATCAGCCGCAATGTAAATCTGCTTTCTGCCTGATGAAATACTGAGGGAACAACTGCTTATCAATCCTGCTGTTCTGCTGTCCGATACGCTTGTAGGGGCATTAGAAGCCGCTTTAACAGGCATTGTGGGTACAGTGTAGGTCAGAACGCTTGCAACACTTAATGCTAATGCTTTTTTATTCACTTTTATTTTCCTCCTGCTGTCATTTTATTGAAGCTACCATTTTATCACACTCATCATATGGAACGTCAACAGCAAACATTACAAAGTTGGTTTTGCCCTTTTGATAAGTTATAGTGTATTGGTTATCTTCCTTTGAAATTATCGCTGTAGAGCCGTTTACTTCTGTTTCTGAGAGATTATACTCATCACTCGGAATAACTATATCAGGGATTTCTTTCAGATATTTATCATATGACAATATAAATTTCTGCTTGCCATTTTTATAATGGAATGATACTGAACTTGAGAAATTTTCATTAACATTGGTATCAACATCTGTAAGTACAAATCCCTCCGGAATATAGTGCGGAGTTTCAAATTCTATGTCATATTCCGCAAGCTTGGCAATAAGTCCATAGGGATCGTCCTCTGATGTAGGGAGAACGATTTTTTCAGGCTGATTGCCGAAGTCAACGGAAAATCCGCCCTGTGTGAACTTGATAACAGCCGATATAATATTCATATCGTATGCCAGTACAGTTATGCAGTTGGCTGCCAAAACAAGAACCATACAGCAAAGTACGGGAGCAAACCTTTTCATGACACTAAAAGGCTTTTTGGACGTTTTTTCGTAGTTTCTTATTCTCTTATACAGCTCACTTGTATCAGGCTGTTCCGAATTGCTGTTATCACCCGTCAGCTCATTCAGTTGAGCGGTGAGCTGCTCGATACGGTCAAAGTCACGCTTGCGAAGCGGCTTAGCTGTTTCCTTATCCAGTTCGCTTCTGATGTAGTTATACGCTTCCATTGTAAACTTCCTGTCGGCGTTTATTTTCTCTGCAAGGTTTTTCATTGGCTCTCTGCTCCTTTGCTTAATAAATGTTTGAAAAAGCCTTATTTCTTTCAAAGCAATTTAAGTTTGTTGTATTTTTACAATTTCACTTATTGATTTTGTTCATTCTAACGGCACTGTCCAAAAGCTTTTTCTTGATTCTGTGTATGCGGATATATAATCCGTTCATTGAAATATTGTTCTTTCTTGCGGCTGCTGTCTTATCTCCGTCATAGTATTCGGTGATAAGTGCAAGTTCTTCGGGTGACAGAAAATCAAATGCGCTGTCAGTAATTTCGGGTATTTCCGAAACGGCGGCAAGCTCATCAATCGGCTGAAAAGACGGATTCTTTCTTATGTATGCCTTTATCTGATTGTCTGCGGCTCGATACAGCCACAGTTTTATATTATCGCCCATTTTAAGATGATTTCTTTTTTTGTACAGAACAAAAAACACTTCCTGCGTTATATCCTCAGCAGCCGTTTTGTTCCCATTCAGTTTATATTTGCAATAATTCAGAATTACATTGTAATATCTGCTTACAATTTCATCGTACATAAAATTGCTCCTTTGTTCAAGAGATATAAATATACACTATTTAATATAAATGTTTTAAAAACGGCATTTTCTTTCATTATACACTATTTTTTCTGATTTTTGTAGATATGCACAAAAAATGTTATATATAAACAGAAAAAATCCCGAACAAGCTGATTTGCTTGTTCGGGATAAAATCAATGCTCCGGCAGAGAAAGGCTGTCGGAATTTTTGCCTGATGTTGGCTTGAAATCATCACTCATGATTTTTTCACGGGAAAATAACGCTGTATTGCTCCGGTCCGTATCTTTCTCAGCAGTCTTTACCTTTTCGGCAAAGGTTCTGATGTGCATAGCCATTTTACTGCTGAATGCAAGATTTAAGGGCTTGACACATTTATTTATGTCAGCAGGATAATTCTTCTGCTCGTTTTCGCTGATTCTTGAAACTGTCAGCTCATCAACGGAGCAATGACCTACTTCCTTTCCGTCAGAAAATGACGTGATCTTGTTTTCGGCAGAGCTGTCATAGGATATTCGCAGCTCTTTGTCATTCTGTCTCCATTTGATGTTCAGCGTTTTCGGCTTTTCGGACTGCTCAGGCTGTTCCTCAGAAGCCGCAGCCTGAATGCTGTGAGATGTGCTTTCAGGCTGTTCAGGTAGGATTTCTCCATTTACCTTATCCGCATTTATCTCATCGGTAAGCCGTTCAAGCTCCTGCTTTTTTTCCTCAAGCTCTGATTCATACTCAAACGGCTGATTTATCTCTTTTTTGCTGTCGGCAAGCTCGACCTTGAGCCGTTCCAGTTCATTGCAAACCTTGTCTATACGCTTGGGAACAGAAGCAATGGTGTTGTCAATTCTTGTGATATTACCGCTTTCACTGCTGCCGAATTCAATAGGATAGCTGTTTGCACCGTTCAGATTGCCATAATATCTCTTACAGAATCCATCATACGATACATCAATCTTAAATCCTTTGTACTCGGCGATTTCTGTCATTCCTTTAGGATTACCCATTACTGCTATTTTCATAGTTTTGTCAAGGGCTTCCGCAGCTTCTTTTTTGTCGGTATAAACCGTATCACCAATTTTCATTTCAAAAACTTCCTTACCGTCAATATCCTTTTTCGGTTGGAAGTTGTTTATTGTTTTCGTATCGTCAGAAATGTTTTTGATGATTTTTTCTATGTTGGCGATTTTATCGGGCAGTTTGTTTATATTGTCCTCAATTTCGTATTTGTTCTCCAAATATGTATTTTTGAGCATATTCAGACTGCGGATATCCTCACGAAGCTCCATTTGCCGCCTGATACGTTCATCACCGATAGCTGCCATTTTGACCTGCATGAAATCCACAGCCATATCGTCAATATCATCACAGGTTCGGGCAATAGCCTTTGAAGTGAAAATCTGTGCGATACTTTCCTGCTTCTTCTCGACCATTTGATAAAGATAAGCGTCAAATGTGCCTTTGGTAACATATCTGAAATTATCAACCTTTTTATTTTCATTGCCCTGCCGGACCATACGTCCCAAACGCTGTGTAAGGTCAGCCGGTCTCCACGGACAATCAAGGTCATGAAGTGCAATAAGCTTGTCCTGCACGTTAGTTCCTGCGCCCATTTTCTGAGTTGAACCGATAAGTACACGGACATCTCCGTTACGAACTTTTGAAAACAGCTTTGCCTTTTCCACCTCACTTGCAGCGTCATGAATGAATGCAATCTCCTTTTCGGGAATACCTTTTTCGATCAGCTTTGAACGTATATCGTTGTAAACGTCAAAACGTTCTCCGTTTTTCTTTAAATCTTCCTTTGACTGAGGAACACCAAGATCGCAGAAAACGAGCTGAGTTGATTTCTTTTCGGCAGTTTTCTCCCATATATCGAAAACGTTCTGAACGCAGGAATTGAGCTTTGTCTGAGGTTCGTCCGCAAAGTTGATATCAAAGAGACGTTGGTCAAGACCGAGTTTTCTTCCGTCTCCTGTTACCACAAGCATATTATCCTCACTTCGGGAGACAGCACCTTGATTTATTCTTTCGGCACGTTTCGCAAGATCTTCAACGACTGCTTTCTGTACTTTTGTTGGTTCGACTGAAACGATATGCTTCTCACAGTCGGGAACATCAAGATTGAGCTGATCTGCCATCTTTATATCCGCACATTCCTTGAACATAGTTACAAGTTCAGGAACGTTCGTGAATTTCAATCTGGTTTTCATTCTCCAGTCGCTTCCGCTTGGTGATATTTCAGCTTCTGTAGATTTTCTTGTGAAATTTCCTGCCCATGCGTCAAAGCTGTTCAGTCCTGTTTCTTTCAGCAAATCGGACTGCAAATACTTCATAGTGGTGTACATTTCGGAAAGGGCATTCGTCACGGGCGTTCCTGTACTGAAAACCACTCCCTTGCTGTTCGTTTTTTCATCAAGGTACTGACATTTCATGTACAGATCCTGAGTTTTCTGAACATCGGCATTGGTTGAAAGACCTGATACATTCTCCATTTTTGTGGAAACATAAAGATTTTTAAACTCATGAGCTTCATCAACAAAAAGCTTATCTACTCCAAGTTCCTCAAAGGTTACTGCATTATCCTTAACTGTACCGTTAGTGAGTTTTTCAAGTCGGTCTCGGAGTTTGGCTTTTATCGCTTCAAGCTGTTTTACGGTATAACTTTTGCTGTCTGTCTCATTGGCTGCGTCAAGAGCTGCCATTACTTCATTTATCTGATTACGGATAAATTCTTCTTCACGTTTCGATGAAAGAGGTATTTTTATAAGCTGAGAATGACCGATAATTACAGCATCGAAATTGCCAGTAGCTATTCTTGCGCACATTTGTCTGCGCTTCTGTGGCGAAAAATCGTCTGCCTTTGCCACAAGAATATTTGCATTGGGGTAAAGCTTCATGAAGTCAGAACCTATCTGTTCCGTCAGATGATTTGGTACGACAAACATAGACTTATTGTGCAGTCCGAGACGTTTTCCCTCCATTGCCGTAGCGATCATTTCAAATGTTTTTCCGGCACCAACCTGATGTGCAAACAGTGTATTTCCTCCGAAAAGTGCGTGTGCTACGGCATTTTTCTGATGTGGTTTTAAGGTGATTTCGGGATTTGACCCAAAGAAATTGAGGTAACTTCCGTCATATTCACGGGGACGAATGCCGTTGAACTTTTCATTATAAGTTTTTACAAGTTCATTACGTCTTTCGGGGTCTGCAAAAATCCACTTTTTAAAAGCCGCATTGATTTGCTTTACCTTATCTTCCGCAGCTTTTGTTTCCTTTTCAAGAATAATGGTCTTTTTGCTGCCTGTAACCGGATCGCTGACTGTTTCTGTAACGGCTACCGATTTAGCATTGAGGATTTTTTCAAGCAGCTCATATGCGTTATAATCCTTTGTGCCGAAATTCTTAGTCGATTTCAAGGAGTTGTCAAGACGGGCATTCTTTATTTTCCATGAGCCTTTTCCCGAACCCGAATAATTGACCGTGATTGCATTTGGATTTTCCTGTGCAACATTGCTGTCATATTCTTTAAAGCGAGTAGGTGTTTCAAAAAGCTCATACATGAATTGCTGAATGACTTTTGTATCAATCCATGTCATTCCAAGCTGCATATCTATTTCCGTTGCTTTCAGCGGTTTTGGTATAACTTCCGTAAGAGCCGCAATGTTATCCGCATATTCGGGATTTTCGGATATTTTAGCTTCTGCCTGAGCAATTTTCTTATAAATATTGCCTGACAGATATTCATCACTGGTCTGATAAACGGTATTGTTTTCCGTGGAAAGTTCGGGAACGGGGAAAATATCGCCGTGCAGATCATCAACTATCTTGTTTCGCTCAAAGCCTGTGAGCTGCTCCATATAGTCAAAATCAATCCTGCCCTTTTCGGACATGGATAATATCAATGCTTCATGGGACGTTTCAACGTGTTCCGCAACTTTGTGGGGACGAATGGTTCTTTCGGTGAATATTTCGGTTTTTCCTATAAATTGTCCGTCTTTCAATTTTTCGAGGGACTGTAAAAGAGGAAGTCTTACATCATTTTTGAAAGCATTGCTGTTCTGAGCTTTCCTTGAAATTCCGCTCGCATTTTTGGAATTGGGAGTTTCTATCGGATTTATTCGACCGAATTTCTTTACAAACTTATCATACTTCAATGTCAGCTCAGCTTGCAGAGATTTTATTTCACTGTCCGGTCTGTCCTCAACCTGTGCCTGTAGCAGCTCACGGACGGTTTTGCCCATACCGCACATAGCTTTGCGGCGTTCAGCAACTACTCCGTGCTGTTCACTCTCTTTCAGCGGTATCAGATTATCGTCCACACGGTAATACAGCTTATCATCAACTACTGTATAGGTCAGATTTTCAATGTCAGGAGTTGCGGTAAGATATAGATCCGTTTGCTTTTCATCAAGCTCCTGCTGAAATTCAAGGGGAATATATTCGCCCTTGATGTGCTTCATAGCATTGTGAAGCTGTTCTTTAAGGTCTGCACCCTGAATAGGAGTACATACAATGCTGCCGAATCTTCCGTTGTCGGAGAGATTTCCCAAAACCATGTCAGGATTATCCGCAAAATAGCTATTGATTTTTAAACCGTCAGCATTTTCCTTTGTATGAACCCAATCGCAGGATTTGTCCATAGGCATATCGCTTATATTAAGCGGCTTTTCACGCTTTTTCAGGAAGATAATATCCGTTGATGTCTGAGTTCCTGCATTCTTCTGAAAAGCATTATTGGGCAAGCGTACTGCACCCATAAGCTCGGCTTTCTGTGCAAGCATTTGACGGACTTTTATATCTTCCTTGTCGAGCGTTCCCGTTGACGTGATAAACGCAACCACACCGCCCGAACGAACGCTGTCAAGAGACTTTGCAAAAAAATAGTCATGTATCAGCATACCGCTGTAGGCTTTGGTCTTGTCATTTACACCGTGATTTCCAAACGGAACATTGCCGACAGCCAAGTCAAACGAGCCTTTGGCAAGTTTTATTTTCTCAAAGCCATTTATAGCAATGTCAGCTTCAGGATAAAGCTTTTGGGCAATACGTCCTGATATGCTGTCTATTTCAATTCCTGCGAGATTGCTGTTTTCACGCATTTTATCGGGCATAGTTCCGAAGAAATTACCCACACCCATTGACGGTTCAAGGATTTCTCCGCCTTTAAATCCTATATTTGAAAGTCCCTCATAAATTGCCTGTGTAATGATCGGCGAGGTATAAAAAGCATCGTTTACGGTTGAACGGGCAGCTTCATATTCTTCTTCCGTAAGGAGTGATTTAAGCTCATTGAACTCTTTTCTCCACGAAGCTTCACGTTCGTCAAAGGCTTCCTGCAAGCCGCCCCAACCAACGTATTTTGACATGATTTCCTGTTCCTCCGGAGTTGCACGTCTGTCCTCGCTTTCAATCTGCTTTAAGGTCTGAATTGCAAGCAAATTGTTTTTGAACTTGGTTTTTGCGCCGCCCTCTCCGAGGGTATAGTCGGTTATGGTGAATTTCTGCGGCTTTTCAGGTGCTTTTATCTCAGATTCGGAGTGAAGCGGTTCATCAGACTTTGCCTGAATGACCGATAAAATCTCATCATCGGAAAGTGATACAAGGTCACTGAAATCAAGTACCGACAGAGCATTTTTGTTCATTTCCGCAAGGGAGTTATACTGCTCATTGCGAACGACATTGCCGTCATACTCATAAATGAGCCTGAACTGTTCCAAATCCGCATAAACCTGTATCGGGAGATCATGCTCTTCATCAGTAGTATAAGCAAGAGAAATCTTTGAAATATCAGAAAAGTCAGACGGTTCACCAAATTCACTGTCAAGATAGTCCGTAATAAGCTGCTTGGCAACATCAAGGTCAGTATGCTTATTGTTCTGTGCTTTTTCTGTAAGATAGGCTTCTGCTGTTGGCAAATAAGTTTCAAGTGTGCCTGTTTCGTCAGCTTTGATCGGATTTATATCAATCGTGCAGCCTGAAAGTGTAAATTCTTCATCATGAATGATATTGAAAAGCACATCTTCTTTTAGGTCAGAGTCCACTTCAATAACCACATCAATGTCAGAATCCGCATTTTCAAGCCCACGGGAGCGTGAACCTGTAACGGCTGCACCGTGAATATCAGCTTTTACTCCATTCTCCTCAAAGACTTTCTGTACAAAGTCTTTGACCATGTTTTCAATTTCAAGAGGTTTGAAGTTGTAGAACTTGAAATTTTCCTCAGTCTTTGCTCTGAAATCAGTAATTGCAGACGGTTCTGGAATGCTTGATACAATGCTTTCTTCCTCAATGAAATCGGGGAAATCCTCAATATCCGAAATATCATCGAATAAAGACATCTGACGTGACATATTTTTTTCTTCATCAACAATCTCTGTGCTGATAGTGGTCTTATTTTCATGCTCAAACGTCTTTTCGGGTTCATTCGTCTCAATTTCCGAGACATTGAACTTATCATTTTTAATGGAAAGATACATACTTTCAGGCGAGATCTCACCGTATGAAACAAGAATGCAATCTTTGATTTTTTCAGTATCACCTTTCAGTACAAATCCTTTATCATAATCGTTTTTTTCATCATCGAATTCATTGTACTCGATACGGAGGTCTCTGATTTTACTGTTCTGAACATTCTGAGCTATAAAAGTTTCTGCTGTTTCGTCCGCAATCGTGAGGTGAATTATATCATGATTCTCCAAAGCTTCATATATTGCTTTGTTTTGTTCATGGTCAGCATTGCGCAGTTCTTCAACGTTGCCTATATATTCAAAGTCATATTCCTTGGCGAATATATTCTTATCACAGCTAATTGCACCGTTTTTCATGCAAAAAGCAGTATCATTCAGGTCATATGTGCCAACCTCCAAACGATACTCTGAGCTTAGTTCAACAACGCCGTATCTTTCTGAAAGTTCGTGATTTTCCCTGTCGGGAGCGATTTTTATAACATCTCCGACAGTCAGCGTAATTTCGGGTTCAGCCTTTGAAATTATTTCAAAGCCTTTTTCGTTCATTTCTTCACGCCAACCGTCATACGCATATACATCACTTGTGCCGAGCAGAATTCCGCCGTAAGTAGGAGCGTCCAAATCCTTTAAACTGATACGCTTTTCATCTATCTGCTCAACTTCTCTGCGTTTGCCGTCATAAAGAATAACATCTACCACAGACAGATCATCAACAGTAGGTCTTGATTTATCCGTGTTTATCAGATCGTGCATTTTTTCATAATCTTCGGGAGACATACTGCCGTCAGCGACATAAGGATTAAATTCCTCATCTGCGCCCTTGCTGTAGTTCTCCGAAAAGGGAAGTCCCTGTTCCTTGGCAAACTGACGTGTTTTTTCAATCTGCTGTTCTCTTTCTGTGAGAGTTATATCCACATTTTCGGCTATGACAGCCTGAATATGTTCTTTTATGCTGCTGTCATTCTGAAAGCTTTCCCAAAGCTGTGACATTTCAGAGACGGAATATCCAATGTCACGGCTATTTGAAATAGCCGCTGCCCAAATCCTGTCTATACCGCTGTTGACTTCAAGGCGGTAATTCTGTTCATCGGAGTTTCTGTGAGCATTGAAAATCTTATTATCTTCAGATAAAATATTTGAAGCGATTTCTATAAATTCGCTTTGAGAGAGTGTAACATCATTGTCGGGAGAGGAAACACTTGCAATAATACTGTCAAGAGTTTCTTTTTGCGGCTTGCTTACGGTAATTGTTGCCGTATCTCCCTTTATAACGCCCGAAAACTTCACACCTTGCTTTTCAAGCTGATCTGCGACTTCGGCAGCTATATCCTTGCTGATTTTGGTGTAGGTCTTTTCGGGAATATATCTGAATGTAGTATTGCCGAGAATGATATCTCCGTTTTTGGAGCGTTTGGAACTTTCAAAGCCGTCAGAACGTTCCTTTGGCTGCTCATTGGGAATATCAGCCGATAAATCAGAAACGGCAGAAACCTTTTCAGGCTCTGCCGCTTCATCTTTTATATTGCGTAAACTGTTACCGGAAGTATCTCTTCCTCCGCTTCTTTCCTGTATCTCTCCGACAACTGGAGTATCTGAAGATATTTGCCCGAGAGAAGTGCCGCCTTGTACTCGTCCGACTGTTTCTTCTTCTCTATGATATTCTCCATCAGCTCCAAGACTTTCTCGTTCATTTCCTCGCAGTGTTGCGTTATATCCCCGTTCAGCATTATCGCTTCTATCAGACACGGTGTCTGCCATATGAACTTCAATCTCAGAATGCCGTACTTGCCCATCTCGGCTGTCGGTCTCGGTTCGTGTATCTCTATCAGCGGTTCGTATGTCAGATTCTCCTCGTTGAGTTTGCTCCACTCGTTCAGTTCCTCGTCGTACTCGTACTTCATTGCGTGTTCCCGATAATCCGCTACCCAGATCCACTCCACGCCGTTCTCGTCCGTAAAGTTCTGCCCGATCTTCTCTTGATTTACTGTTACCACTTTGTTCCTGTTCATTCAGATCATTCCTTTCAATTATAGCTGATAATTCCTGACCGCACCTGTTAAGCACGATTCCAATATTGGCGATTTCTCTTACAGAAAGGTTTTCTATGCCCGAAAATCTTTCTGTATTCTCGGAAATGTCAAGTTGATACTGTTTGCAAAATTTGTATTCGGCAGTCTCCCTGAAAAGTCTTTTCTGCTCATCGGAAAATGAAACGTTATCGGATAATCTGTCAATCACGGAGTTAAGTTCGGATTTAAAATTGTCCTTATGTGCGTCAGGTATTGCAACACGTTCAGGCTCTTTGGGGAAAGCAGTCTGACTTGTATCAAAGAGGTATGTTACAGATTGCTTTCCGCTTTTATCTCGTGAAAGCACAGGTATTCCTTTTTCATAGCGATTAACGTGATTTCCGTCATTTGTTTTCCACTCGCCGAATTGTCTGCAATCTGTAGCCTTTGAATTACGGGCGTGTATAATCAACTTTGACGAAAATTCAAATTCGCTTTGATTTTTATTAACCATTACTTTCGCCGAAAAGTCAAGAAAATCTCTCCATGTATCGGCTGATTCCTGCACTTTTCGTATTTCGGAAACATATATTGCCTGCGCTTCGCTAAGCTTATCATTTGGCATTTCTATTCCTCCATTCTATTGTAGCACATTAAAGCGATAAAATCAAGGCTTTTTTGCCTTGACTTTATCTTTTGGCATTTTATACAAAGTATATTAAATGCTTAAATCATGCTTTTTGTTATTGCTCTTTTCAATATCCTCGTTCGATTTTTCGGATAAAGGCTTAAAATCATTGCTCATTATCCTACTTCGTGATAAGAGAGGTTCATCGTGTGAATCCTCACGTTCCTGTTTGACAGGCTTTTCGGGAGGAAGATTGTTAAGCATACCGTCAAAGTAGTTATCGTTTTCTTCAAGCAAATCCTCCAGTTCACGCAAAGGGTTCTCTTTCTCCTTATTCTCCTGCGGCTTTATTTCAGGCTCGGCAGGCTTAATTATTTCGGGCGGCTCAATATCCGCAATTTCGCATATTCTTTCGGTGAGCTGTTCAGCGGCAATATTGCCGTTATTCTGTTGAAATTCAGAAATAATATCCGATTTTATATCCACGGGAAGTCTGTTAAGCTCAGACAAGGCAATGCCCGTAACGGCTGCCACCGCAGTAATTATTTTCTGCTCGGTATCTTCCGTCACATTCGGCTCTTGTTCTTCGGGTAAGCGTTCCCGTTCCATAACAGGATCTATCTTTTCCTCACGGTCAACAGTCTTTTCTTCCATTACTTCCGCTATGGCTTCATTTCCTGCTTCTACGGAAACAGCAACAAAGTTGTTGATTATGCCTTTTTCTTCCTGATTATTGGCATTTACAAGCTGTTCGTTTATTTTATCGGCAG
>ENA-ORPK01002213-ORPK01002213.1-human-gut-metagenome-genome-assembly--contig:-NODE-2213-length-13825-cov-8.591358_pt1 | contig 13825 bp, 10 predicted proteins | sample MGYA00242139_ERZ509068 | MGnify/ENA primary metagenome ERZ509068 (study PRJEB26280, sample SAMEA2338687) | human gut metagenome | biome: human gut; feature: human-associated habitat; material: faeces... | reverse complement strand
AAAAAGAAAAGACTGTTGAACAAAATATTTTTATATACTTTGTCAACAGTCTGAATAAAGTATCTAGTACATGCTAGATACTTTATTTTTTGGTTGGGGTACTGTGATTCGAACACAGGAATGTCGGAGTCAGAGTCCGATGCCTTACCGCTTGGCGATACCCCAGAATATTTATGTAGTAGTGTGAAAAATACCTTTGGTATTTTTCACACTAAGTAACATTATTTTATAGCTTTACGACCTCTAAATACTGCTACATCTCCTAATTCTGCTTCAATATTTAATAGTCTGTTATATTTAGCAACTCTATCTGTTCTGCATGGTGCACCAGTTTTAATTTGTCCTGCATTTGTTGCAACTGCAACATCAGCTAATGTTGTATCTTCTGTTTCACCACTTCTATGTGATACAACTGCAGTATATCCATTTCTCTTTGCAAGTTCAATTGCATCTAATGTTTCTGTTAATGTTCCAATTTGGTTTAGTTTAATTAATATACTATTTGCTGTATTGTTGTCAATTCCTTTTTGTAATCTCTTCATATTTGTTACAAATAGGTCATCACCTACTAATTGAATTTTGTTTCCAATACGTTCAGTTAGTTTTTTCCAGCTTTCCCAATCTTCTTCTGCTAATCCATCTTCAATTGAGATTATAGGATATTTTTCTGCTAATTCAACTATAAAGTCTATCATTTGATCTTTTGTTTTAAATTCATCTGTTTTCCAGAAGTAGTATCCATCTTTTCCTATTTTTTTAGCTTCATCAAACATTTCTGTTGCTGCAACGTCTAATGCTAAGCATACATCTTCTCCTGGTTTATATCCAGCTTGTTTGATTGCTTCTATAATTAATTCTACTGCTTCTTCTTCGCTTCCTAGGTTTGGAGCAAATCCGCCTTCATCTCCAACACCTGTTGAATATCCTTTTGATTTTAATACTTTCTTTAAGTTATGGTATACTTCTACACCCATTCTCATACATTCACTAAATGTTTTAGCTCCAACTGGCATAATCATAAATTCTTGTACACTTAAAGAACTGTCAGCATGTTTTCCACCATTCATAATGTTCATCATTGGAACTGGTAATTCTTTTGCATTTACTCCACCTATATAGTTATATAAGCTCATTCCTAATGAAGCTGCAGCTGCTTTTGCTACTGCTAAAGAAACACCAAGCATAGCATTTGCGCCTAATTTACCCTTGTTTTCTGTTCCATCAAGCTTAATCATTGTAGCATCTATTTTAGCTTGTTCATATACGTTCATTCCTTCGATTTCTTTGCTAATAACTTCATTTACATTTTCTACTGCTTTTAATACACCTTTTCCTAAGTATCTTTCTTTGTCTCCATCTCTTAATTCAACTGCTTCAAAACTTCCTGTTGATGCTCCTGATGGAACCATAGCAACTCCTGAGAATCCTCCTTCTGTTACGACCTCAACTTGTACAGTTGGATTTCCTCTTGAATCTAGTACTTCTAGAGCTCTTACACTTTCAATTTCTAAATAATCTTTCATGATTATACTTCCTTTCTTTTTGTTATTTTTCAATAAGATTTTCGCCTGTCATTTCATCAGGTTTTTCTAATCCTATAATGTTTAACATTGTTGGTGCTAAATCTGCAAGTTTTCCTTCTTTTAATTTTACTCCTTGCATACCTATTAAAACTAATGGAACTGGATTTGTAGTATGTGCTGTATGTGGCTCTCCAGTTTTATAATCTATCATTTGTTCAGCATTTCCATGGTCGGCTGTCATTAAAATTACACCTTGTTTTTCTTCCATTGCTTTAACAACTCTTTCCACACATCCATCTATTGTTTCAATAGCCTTAATAGTAGCCTCTAAATTTCCAGTATGACCTACCATATCTGGGTTAGCATAATTTAATATAATACAATTATATTTATCTGAATTTATCGCTTTAACAACTTTATCTGTTACTTCTATAGCACTCATTTCAGGTTTTAAGTCATAAGTTTGAACTTTAGGAGATGGTATTAAAATTCTATCTTCTCCTTTATATTGTTTTTCTGCCCCTCCATTGAAGAAGAATGTAACATGTGCATATTTTTCTGTTTCTGCAATTCTAAGTTGTGTTAGTCCTTTTTTAGAAACATACTCTCCAAATGTATTGACAAGTGCTTCTGGTTTAAACGCAACTTGAACATTTGGTATTGTTTCATCATATTGAGTAAAACATACATAATATAAATCTAATGGTTTTACCTCAAATCCATCGAATTCTGGATCTACTAAGCTTCTTGTTATTTCTCTTGCTCTATCAGGTCTAAAATTAAAGAATATAACTGAGTCATTATTATTAATTGTAGCAATTGGTTCATCGCCATTGCATATAACAGTTGGTTCTACAAATTCATCAAATACCTCTTTTTGATATGAAGCTTCAATTGCAGAAATAGCTGATGTAGCTTTTTCTCCTTCTCCATATACAAGTGCTTTGTAACCTTTTTCTACTCTGTCCCATCTTTTGTCTCTATCCATACTATAGAATCTACCAGAAATAGTTGCTATTTTTCCTACACCTTTTTCTTTCATTTTTTCTTCAAGTTGTAGAATATAACTTTCTCCCGAAGCTGGTGGAGTATCTCTTCCATCTAAAAAACAGTGTACATACACATCTTCAAAGTCTTTTCTTTTTGCTAATTCTAGTAATGCATATAGATGTCTAATATGACTATGAACACCACCATCTGAAAGCAATCCCATAATATGAAGTTTAGAATTATGTCTCTTGCAATTATCTATTGCTGATGTTAATTCTTTAATACTAAAGAATTCCCCTTCTTCAATTGATTTTGTAATACGAGTTAAGTCTTGATATACTATTCTTCCTGCACCAATATTAGTATGTCCAACCTCTGAATTTCCCATTTGTCCTTCTGGCAATCCAACAGCCAATCCACTTGTATGAATTTGAGTTGTTGGCCATGTTTTCATTAGTTTATCAATATTAGGTGTATTAGCTAGTTTTACTGCATTTCCCTTTTCGTTTTCATTTATTCCAAATCCATCTAATATCATTAGCATTATTGGTTTTCTGTCCATTATTTTTCTCCATTTCTTTTAGATTGATACTATTTTTGCAAATTCATCTACTTTTAAACTTGCACCTCCAACAAGACCTCCGTCTATATCGGACATTGAAAATAGTTCACTGCAATTTTCAGACTTAACACTACCACCATATAATATGATAATGTTTTCCGAAATTGTTTTTCCAAAATCTTTTTCAATTTGTTTTCTTATTGATTTTATTGCATTATTTGCATCTTCAGCTGTAGCAGTTTTTCCTGTTCCTATTGCCCATATTGGTTCATAAGCAATCATTACATTCTGTAGTTGATTTTCATTTAGCCCTTCTAATGCTAAATGAGTTTGATTTGTTATAATTTCTTCTTGTTTACCACTTTCTCTTTGATCTAATGTTTCACCTACACAAATTATTGGTTTTAATCCATTTAATAATGCAGATTTTACCTTTTTATTTACAGTTTCATCTGTTTCTGCAAAATATTGTCTTCTTTCAGAATGACCTATAATTACATATTCAACTCCAATACATTTTAGCATTTGTCCAGAAATTTCCCCTGTATATGCGCCTTTTTCTTCCCAATGCATATTTTGAGCTCCAATTTTTATATTGGTATCTTGTGCAGTTAGTAATCCATACATTAAATCGGTATATGGCATACATAATATAACTTCAGCTTTTGAGTTTTTTGCAACTGGTGTTAATTTTTCAATAAAATCAATTGCTTCATTAGGAAGCATATTCATTTTCCAATTTCCAGCAACAACTTTTCTCCTCATTTTGTTTCCGCCTTTCCTAGTCTGTAATTTGTTGTTCAACACTTTTAAGAGTTCCACTTTCTTGTGCTCTATTTTGTTGCTTTGTATTATTATTTAATGCTGCAATTCCAGGTAATGTCTTACCTTCTAAGAATTCTAGTGAAGCTCCTCCTCCTGTTGACAAGTATATATTACTAAATTGTTGTTTTACATCTGCACCATTTTGTTTTGCAGCTTTCTTAATTTTTTGTATAGCTGCAACTGAATCTCCTCCTCCAATTACGCATTTAGCATTAGTATGAGAGATAAATGTTGCAATTTTTTGTGTTCCTTGTGCAAATTCTGGTACCTCTGTATATCCCAAAGGGCCATTCCACACAACAGTTTTTGCACCTTCAAGTCTATCAGCAAAATATGTTAATGTAGTATCTCCTACATCTAATATTTGCCATCCTTCTAGGCTTTCTCCTTTTCCTTCTTCAACTTCTTTTTCTGTAAACAATTTTGCTTTTTTATGTTCTGAGTTTTCAATTAGTTCTGGTGTCAACTCTGTACCTTCTGGTATTTTTGCAACACGTACATCTTTTGGAAGTACTATTTCAACACATTTTTCAAAAGCCTTTTTCATAATTTCCTTAGCATCATCTATTTTATCTTCTTCATATTTAGATGAGCCTATGTCGTATCCTTTTGCTTTTAAAAATGTATTTGCCATTGCTCCGCCAATCTCTATTGTTTGAACTTTATCCATTAAATTTTCAATAACTCCAATTTTATCAGATACTTTTGCTCCTCCTAAAATTGCTACAAATGGTTTTTCTGGATTTTCAAGTACTGCACCTAATTTTTCAATTTCTCTTTTCATTAAAAGTCCTGCAACAGCTTCATCTACATGATGTGCCACTCCTTCTGTTGATGCATGTGCTCTATGAGCTGTTCCAAACGCATCATTAACATACACTCCATCATTTCCAATTAATTCAGATAGTTCGATAGCTAAGCTATCATCATTTTGCTCTTCTCTAGGATCAAAACGAACATTTTCAAGAAGCCCTGCTTCTCCTTCTTGTAATCTATTTGCCATGTCTTTTGCACTTGGGCCTGTTACGTCTTCTGCACATTTTACTTCTTTTCCTAATTCTTGTGATAATTTTTTTGCAACAGGTGTCAATGAGTATTTTTCATTAACTTCTCCCTTTGGTCTTCCTAAATGTGAACAAAGTACTACTTTAGCACCATTTTCTAATAAATATTTTATTGTAGGAAGTGCTGCTCTAATTCTTGTATCATCTGCAATTTCTCCATCCTTTATTGGAACGTTAAAATCACAACGTACTAATACCTTCTTTCCTTTTACATCTATATCACGTACTGTTTTTTTCTCCATTTTTTCACCTTCTATATTAAATTTTCAAACATGATTTATAGTAGTAATATGGATATTAGTACCATATTACTACTATTTTTAAATTATTTATTAGCAATATATATAACAAGATCAACTAATTTGTTTGAATATCCCCATTCATTGTCATACCATGCTACTAATTTTACAAAGCTATCTGTTAATGCAATTCCTGCTGTACTATCAAAAATACATGTATGTTCATCATGTATAAAGTCTGAAGATACTACAGGGTCTGATACATATTCTACAATACCTTTCATTTCATTTTCAGATGCTCTTTTTACAGCTTCGCATATTTCTTCATAAGAAGCAGGTTTTTCTAAGTTACATGTTAAATCTACAACTGAAACATCAACTGTTGGTACTCTGAATGACATACCTGTTAATTTTCCATTTAATGTAGGAATTACTTTTCCAACTGCTTTAGCAGCACCTGTTGATGATGGAATAATATTATAACTTGCTGCTCTTCCACCTCTCCAATCTTTTTTAGAAGCTCCATCAACTGTTTTTTGAGTAGCTGTAATACTATGAACTGTTGTCATTAATCCGTCTTTAATTCCAAAGTTATCATTTATAATTTTAGCAAGTGGTGCTAGACAGTTTGTTGTACATGATGCATTTGAGATAATGTTCATGTCTGGTGTATATGTTTCATTGTTTACTCCCATAACAAACATTGGTGCATCTTTAGATGGTGCAGATATAATAACTTTTTTTGCACCAGCTTCTAAGTGTGCATTTGCTTTTTCAGTAGTAGTAAATACTCCTGAACATTCTAATATATATTCAGCTCCAACTTCTCCCCATGGTATGTTTTTAGGATCTATTTCATTATATACACTTATTTCTTTTCCATTTACTACTAGTTTTCCATCTTTTTCGTAAACTTCTCCTTCAAATTTTCCATGTATTGTGTCATATTTCATCATATATGCCATATAATCAGCTGTTATAAATGGATCATTTATTGCAACGACCTCAACATTTTCTTTATTTAGTGCTGCTTGTAATGATAAATTTCCGATTCTTCCGAAACCATTAATTCCTAATTTTATTGACATAAATTTCCTCCTTTTAGATGTTCTTTACATCTTATTTTATTTTAATATATTTAGTATATCCTAAACAATGTAATTTTATATCAAAAAAGAATACTTTTCAAGTATTCTTAGGTAAATTTTCGTCAAAAAATAAATAAAAACTTATTGAGTATTGTCAATAAGTTTTTATTTATAATTACTACAATGTAATGTTGTCTATAATTTCAATCTCTTGGAACCAAAAATCATGGTTAAGTTCTTGATGCCAGAAGTCATGTACTTCTTTGAATACTTTTTCTTGTTTTGGTGTTAATTCAAATGTTACTTCTTGAAATAAGAAGTTTTTAATTTTTGTCCAAGTATTGATTTCAGCTGGAACTTCAGTTCTTACTTCATTATTATTTAACTCTTCCATTGTTATTCCTCCTTTGTGAACCTCATATATTACTTTTTTCATATTATTTATACTATAAAACCATTAAATAATCAAGCTTTTTTATGTTACGTTTTTGTTACAAAAACATTACAGTATAATTACATTATATTTCCATTTGGCTTCCTAAGAAACTAGCTGCCGATTGAGCAACTTTTTGCTCTACCTCACTCATCTTTGTATTATTATCTTTTGATAATAATATTACAGTTCCAATTACATCTCCATCTGAAATAATTGGATATACAACTTGTGAATTATATCTTCTTTCTTTATTTTCGTTTTTAGTAATTGGTATAGCTAAGTCATTATTTTCCTTACTTGTATATTTTTCTTTTTCATCCATCAATTTTTCTAATTCTGTACTTATATTTTGCTCTAGTAATTCCTTCTTTGCTCCACCAGATACTGCAATCACAGTGTCTTTGTCTGTAATACAAGCTATATGTCCTGTTGTTTTTGCTAATGTTTCTGCATATCCTGTTGCAAATTCAGTTAATTCACCTATTGGAGAATATTTTTTTAAAATAACTTCTCCTTCTTTATCCGTAAATATTTCAAGTGGATCTCCCTCTTTTATTCTCAAAGTTTTTCTAATTTCTTTTGGAATAACAACCCTACCCAAATCATCAATTCGTCTAACTACGCCCGTTGCTTTCAAAACACTACCTCCTTTTAAATTTAAAGCTTTTGCTTTTTCAATACAAAAATTTTTAATTATTCTTAGTATTGCTTTAAAAGGAAATTTTTATACATTTTTTAATTCAGGTTACACAGATTCTTTTTTGTCAATATTTAAAATATCTCTTTTTTCAGGTTCATAACTTTTTAATATGTTTCCCAATTCGTTAGAGAAATCTTGTAATAATACTATTTTTATACTTGGAAGTTTACCATCAATATAATCATCTATAATATGTTTTAGTTTTTTAATATTGGGCATTTCTTCTGAAATATCTTCTTTAAACCTTTTTGCTCTATCAGATAATTTTTCTTTTATAGTTACAATATCTTCATTGCTTGCACATGAAATTCTTTGGAATGTTTGAAATGCGTCATAATATTTAAATATTGGTATATTCATACATTCTTTATCAAACTTATCATAAAACATTTCCATTTTCATTGGAATATATTTAAATATCTCTTCTGCTTTTTCATTATACATTTTTGTTTTTAATTGCATATTTATTTCATTAAAATGTTTTAATATTTCCTCCATATCTGGTTCAAATTCATCTTCTATAGCTACCTGTGATAGTTCTTCTTCTACATTATCACAGTATGTAGAAGTTAAAGATGAAATATTCATTCCATTAAAAAATACTGATTTTATTGTTCTCATGTCATAATCAATCAAGTTCTTTTTTATAAAATAAGCAAAGTATGAGAATAGTTTTACAATTTGTATTATTTCTATTTTTCCATTTTTTACATAGTCTACAGTTTCATCTATAACAGTATCAAATTGATCATCTGGTATTTTCCAGTATTCTTCTGTAAGAAGTCTTTTGTATCCAGGTAATTGTTTTGTATCCACAGTATCACGTATTACTTCCATGTTTTCTTTAAATATTTTCATATCAAAAATACGAGTACGTACATATTTTTCGATAAATTTAAAGAAACGATATTCTGCTTTAAAGTTATAATAGTAGTTATTATCAAATTCTTTAATATAGAATTGTCTATTATCCATAAATACCCTTGAAGATACTAAGACTGATTTGTATTCTTCATTACTATTAATATTTACAAATTTGTCTTTAGTAATTTTTCCAGCTTTAATTTCAAAAGATATAGCAATTGTAAATATCAGCATTGTTTGTAATACTCTATGATTTGTATTTGGATATGATTTTGTAACTGCATCAAATATCTTTTTAAAATTGTTTAACGCATGCTTTAAAATACGTAAGTTTCTGGTTCCACTTTTATTAAATGTAGAAGTAATTAAATTTGTATTTTCTCTCAGGAATCTTATTAAATCAGCATCATTTTCGTATCTCATTAAAAGTCCGTTAATGATATAATTAAATTCTGGAGCATACTCAAATGTTTCTCCAACAAGTTTTTCCTTTATTCTTTCATAATCATTTGCCTTATCAAAAACATATTCAATAGTATCTCGTATTCTTTCAACCATTGGCTTATCTGTTTTTATATTTAATTTATTTTCTTTATCCAATAAATAAGTGGCAATAAATGTTTTCATTTCCAAATTACTGTTTTTTAATTTTGTTGATAATTCTTTTTCATTACAAATGATTATAGTTTTTATATTATCATGTTCAACAAAGTTATTAATATATCCTAAAATGTCAATAACGTCTACATTGGCTCTTTCCAAGTCATCAAAGCAAAGTACTTTATCATCTGTTGAAAAGAACTGTGCATAATCTACTCTATCTCCATTTTGTGTAACACCAAAAAAATTCGCCATGTCTAGCCCTGTTTTAGCATATTCAGGTATACTTCCTGACCCATTAGAATTCATAAATTTTTTCAAATTTTTATTCATCAATTGAGTAGTTTCAATAAATATTTTCTTACTTATTTCTTCCAAATTTGATATTCCATACAAAGACATATATATAGGTGTAAGTCTTTTTCCATTTACTTGCATTGCCTCAATTTTAGGCTTTATTTTATGATTCCAAAAGTATGTTTTTCCGCTTCCCCATTCACCATTAATCATAATTGCATAGTCTGTATATTCTGCTCTAATATAGTCCAAAATGCTTTCTACTAAGTCTTCCATCTATTTCAATCCTTTCTTAATCTATTTTTTGTGTTTTATTATAGTCTTTAGCAATAGTCATAACGCCAATTTTATTGGTATTAGCCTTTTTTAATGTTTTTGCGCATTCATTACAAGTTGCTCCTGTAGTATACACATCATCAAAAATCAAAACATTCTTTCCTTTTATTATTTTATTATTTCTTAGTTTATATACATCCTTAACATTTTCAACTCTTTGCTGTTTTGTCAATTTACTTTGTGTATTATTTTCTTTATATTTTATTTCACTTTTACTTTCTATTAGTTCATCTAAATAATCACTAAAATCATTAATTGTAAAACCTAATTGTTCTTCATTTAAAGATAAATCTAATAAATAATTTATTCTTTTTATTCTAGCATTTATATCCCCAACTAAAATAAACTTTTCATAAAAATTAAACTCTTTTATAATTCTTTTAAGTAACATATTTATTGTTAAACTATCTAAATCCCTACTAATATTTTGACATATTTGATAAACATCTGTTTTAAACATTTTATTTTCTTCAAAACATTTAAATATTTCATTATCATTTAAATTACCAACATAACTTCTAGCAACACTAGTAAAATAATACTTTAACTTCTTATCAAAAACACCATTTTTTATAGCAATAATAAGATTAATAATATTTTTAATTATATAAATATCATCTGCATCCATCAAGTTACTATCTTTATAAATTTGCATTGGTATATTAAAATATTCAAATACTTTCTTAAATAAATTCATCTTACTACCACGATCTAATATTATACAAAAATCATTATAAGTAATATCTCTATTTTTTTCTAAATCAAAATCATATACTTGATACTTACTTTCTACCTTTTTCTTAATATCATCTGCAATTATAAACATTTCTATTTCATCATTACTAAATTTCTTATCTTCATTATAATATTCTAAAATATCCATATAATTGTTATTAGAATTACTTCCCTTTTTGATATATGCTAAATTACCATAAATCATGGCATGGCTTTCTTTATAATTAATTCCCCCGATATCTTTAGTCATAAGGGGAGCAAAGACTTCATTTATATTAAATAATACTTCTTCTCTAGACCTAAAATTCTTAAGTAAATCTATTTTCTTACCACCATCATTATTAGTATATTTATCATATTTTTCTTTAAATATCATCGGATTAGCATTTCTAAATCTATAAATAGATTGTTTGATATCTCCAACCATATAAACATTATCATTTTCTAAAAAACTAATGAATGTCTCTTGTAAATCATTGGTATCTTGATATTCATCTATCATTATTTCATTAAATTTATTTTTAAGTTCTAATCTAATATCTTCATGTTCTGCTACTATTTTAATAGCAAGTTTAGCAATATCACTAAACTCAAAAGCATTATGTTCATATTTATACTTATTTACTTTTTCATCTAACATCTTTATTATTTCAATAATTACTTCTACATATTTTTTAGTATCTAAATAATAACTTTTTAATTCATCTTCACTATAATAAATTAATTCTTTTAACTCACTAAACGTATCTTTTATTTCTTCTTTTATCTTTATTCCATCACTATCTAACTTCATAAATTTAGGCAACGTTACATCCTTATATCTATATAAATCATCATATTTATTCGGTCTAAATAATTTACTTAAAGTATCATACACTTTTTCATAACTTGCATCATCCATAAAATTTTCAATACTTAAAACTAAATCTTCTAATTTTAAAGATAATTCCTTTACATACATAAAATACTCATCAAATATTTTATTTACATATGTATCACTATAAAAAATATTTATATAACTATCTAAATATTTATCTTTATCATATTTTAAATCTAAACACTCATTAATATTTAATATCGCCTCAACAATAGTATCATCATCTAATCTTGTAAAATTATTAATCATTTCTAAAAAATTACTATTTTTTTCTTCATAAAGACTTAAAAATATTTCTTCTAAAAACTTCTTTTTCTTTAAATCAATAATTGATTCATCAATTACTCCGATATTTTTACTCATATTTAATATATAATGATATTTTTTAACTAAATTTAAAGCAAAGGCATCAAAAGTCATAATATATGCTTGGTCTAAAAACACAAGTTGTTCATCTAACCCAGCTTTTTTCATTTTCTTTCTAATTCTTGTAGACATTTCTCCTGCAGCTTCATTTGTAAATGTTAAAATTAAAATATCTCGAATATCTACTCCATCTTTTAATTTTCTTATAACTCGCTCTGATAATACTGCAGTTTTACCAGAACCAGCCCCAGCAGACACAATAATATTTGAACCTTCCAAATCTACTGCAAGTTGTTGTTCTTTAGTTAAGTTCATCTTCTTCACCTCCTAACACTAATTCTTGTTCCTTAGTTACATAACAAATGTCTTTAAATTTACAATACTCACAGGCAATATTTTTACCCTTTATAACCTTTGGATTTATCTCATAATCACCATTAACAATTTTTTTTATAACCTTATCAATTATTTCATCAACTACAATAATTAATTTATCCATCTCTTCATTACTTAACACTTTACTTGTGCTATAAAAAGAACCATCATTTTTAAATCTTAATCCTTTAATCATCTTACTATCTAAATAATTATCATCAAGTAAAGATATAATTGTCTCATTACTATTAGTATATCCTTGTAATCTTAAATTTTCTTTCTTTAATATTTCTAATGATTTATTCTTATCAATATTTAAACAATTATTAAGCACTTTTTCTATATAAAAACCTGCTATAACAGAGTTTTTAAATCTACTAGACTTTTTTAACAAATATAAATAAATTGGTAATTGAATATTTATTCCATATTCTAAAGTATCTAGTTTTATATTCTTATCTCCAGTTTTATAATCTATAACAGCTATAACTTCTTTATCATTATATTTAGTCATCATAACTTTATCAATAACACCTTTAAAAGTTATATCTATACCATCATAACTTTTATCAATACTAATTTCTTCTTCAAATAAATATTCATTTAACTTAGAATGTTTCTTTTGTTCTTCTAAATAATCTAATAAGAACTCTATTTCTTTAGTTATTTTATGTAAATAAAATAACTCTTTAGCACCAAAACTAAAATCTAAATCTTTTATAAAATTACTTATTTCTAAATCTATATCTATTTTTTTATCTAACCCTATTTCTAAAATATGATGCACTATTTTACCAACAACTATCTTAAAAGTATTTTCAAATATATTTAACTTCATAATACTATTTAAAAAATATTTAAAACTACATTCATTATACATCTCAAGTGATGTATATGATAATGTAATCCCGCTTTCTAAACTATCTTTAAGTAAGGCTTTATCTACTTTAAAATATGTATTATTATATTCTTTATATGGAATATTTAAATTCTTTTGATACATTTTTAAATACTTACCCTCATCATTATATTTATATAAATTATCTAAATCTTTAGCATAACTTAAATTACTTAAACTTTTTGAATATGATATTCTTCTATCTATTTCTATTTTTTTTACATCAACTTTTAACTCTTCAATTATATTTGATGGATACTTAACTTTTTCACCATCAAACAAGTTATATGTAATTACTAAATTAGGAATATTTCTAATAAATTCGAAGTTTTTATTTTTTTCTAATTTATTTTTTTCAACTGATGTATCTAAACCTAACTCATCTAATATTTTATCACTAAGAAAGTTATCATCATTATAAACTTTTGGAAAAATACCTTTATTACAACCAATTAAATAAACGTAATCATCACTACTATAATAATCATCTAAGCTACCTATTTCTATAGCATTTTTATATAAAACACCTTTTACTTTACTTGCTTTTAAATCATTAATAATAAATTCTTTTCTTGCAAATTTATTATCTACTAAAACAGATTTATTTACAATTGTAATTAAATCATTTATATTTTCTTCATCACTTAATTTATCAATAATTTCATCTATTTCATAGTTATCATATAATTCTAAAAACTTTGAAGCAATCTTTGTACCATAAAAAGTATTATCACTTGCTATATTAATTGGTAGACCAAATAAATCACAAAAATAATCTAAATATTTATTATATTCCTTACTTGCAATTATCTTTATATTATTAATATCAACATTCTTACATAACAATTTCTTAATGCTTCTAATAACATATTCTACTTCTTCTTCAATATTTTCTGCTTCATAAATAGAAGGTTCATAATTATTATTTAAATTTAATCATTTATTTTTTTTTATGTAAACAAAAAAGAAATAATTAAAGTTATTTCTTTTTTATAGTTAGTTTCTTATCAACAACTAATGTAACTTTTTCTTGTTTTATTGCATCACTTG
>ENA-ORPK01002203-ORPK01002203.1-human-gut-metagenome-genome-assembly--contig:-NODE-2203-length-13888-cov-5.629726_pt1 | contig 13888 bp, 16 predicted proteins | sample MGYA00242139_ERZ509068 | MGnify/ENA primary metagenome ERZ509068 (study PRJEB26280, sample SAMEA2338687) | human gut metagenome | biome: human gut; feature: human-associated habitat; material: faeces... | reverse complement strand
GAAGCATTGCAATACAGTACTTTTCAAACGGTGTCAACGTTTTATGATGGGGGTCTCCCTCACGAATACGAAGCGTCCGCCTGATTTCTTTCGGTATAACCACTCTGCCGAGATCGTCAATTCTTCTGACGATTCCTGTTGCTTTCATATTTAAAACTCCCTTCGGACAGTTCTGTCCCTTGTCTGATACATATTCAGCAAATTATTTGCAGTAATATTGTTTGATTCATACAGTTTTTTATACCGAAATTTTCTTTGGTGACATATTTTTACAGCATATAAAAAATATAACTTTATCACGATTTAGTTAATCGTAACCACCTAAATTGCAAAATAATCTTGACTTAGCAAAAACAGTGGTTTATAATTTAGTTAATCGTAAATAACTAAATCGTAGATGAGTAATTTGCAAACGGTCAGAGGTGAGAATTTTGTTTATAGGCAGAAAGAATGAGCTTTTACAGCTTAACAGATTGTATAACAGCGGAAAATTTGAATTTGCCGTCATATACGGTCGCCGCCGTGTAGGAAAAACGGCTATCATAAACGAGTTTGTCAAGGATAAAAACGCAATTTGTTTCACAGGAGTTGAAACAAATGCAAAGCAAAATCTTGAAAATTTGAGCGAGTGCATTCTTGAATTTTCAACAGGAATGAAAACGGATACTGCTTTTTCAAACTTTCAGTCGGCACTTGAATATGTTTTTAAATTGTCAGAGAACAAAAGAATCGTCCTTTGCCTTGACGAATATCCGTATGTAGCAAGAGCGTCAAGAAGTCTTGCATCAACACTGCAAATGTTAATTGACAAATATAAAGACAGTTCAAAGTTGTTTCTTATTCTCTGCGGTTCATCAATGTCGTATATTGAGGACCATGTGCTTGCATACAAAGCACCCTTGTATGGCAGAAGAACGGCTCAATTTAAGATTTTGCCGTTTGAATTTTGCGAGGCTTGTGAGTATTTTAACGGAATGTCACCTGAAGATAAGGCGCTTGCCTACGGGCTTGTGGGAGGTACACCGCAATATCTTTTGCAGATTAACAACAAAATTTCAATAGAGGATAATATAAAAAATATTTTTCTGAATCCTGTATCGGCTCTGTATGAAGAGCCTAACAATCTTTTGAAACAAGAGGTAAGAGAGCCGGCTATTTATAATGCCGTGATTACGGCAATTGCTACGGGTGCATCAAAAATATCGGAGATTTCAACAAAGGTTGGAGAAACCTCAAGCACTTGTGTTGCTTATGTCAAGAATCTTGTTGCTCTCGGAATTGTGAGAAAAGAAGTGCCGTACGGTGAAAAATCCACAAAGAAAACAATTTATTCTATTGAGGATAATATGTTCAGATTTTGGTATCGTTTTGTGCCGGAAAATTCTTCGATAATTTCAAGAGGTGCGGTTGAACTTGCGTACAGTCGAATTGCACCGTATTTGTCGGATTATATGGGTGCTGTGTTTGAAGAAATCTGCAAGCAGTATTTGTGGAAAAGGTTGCTGAACGGTGATTCCGAAATTGATTTTACGGATATCGGCAGATGGTGGGGAACAAATCCAAAAACAAGACAACAGGAGGAAATTGATATAATCGGCTCGGCAGATAAAAATACGGCTCTTTTTGGTGAATGTAAGTGGCGTAATGAAAGTGTTGACCTCGGTATTCTTGAAACACTTGTTGAACGCAGTAAGCTTTTTAATTTCGACAAAAAGCATTTTTATATTTTTTCAAAGTCCGGTTTTACAAAGGGTTGCATTGATAAGGCAAATGAACTCGGAAATGTCAGCCTGATTGCTTATGATGATATTTTAAAATATAATAACGAAAATTAAATGTAAAAATCCCCGTCGGAGAATGCTGAGGTTTTATAAGGCAGTATGATAAAACTTAATAAAACTAAGGCATTGCAATGGCAGATGAGGCTTTGACTGTAAAAGGTCAGAGCCTTTTTCTATTTCTTAAATCCACACATTTGTCTTTTCGTTTTGTATTCAGCATAATGAAGTTACCAAATCCAAGGAGGCTTCAATATGAAAACAAATTTTGAAAATATAGGCGGTAGTTATTCGCAACAAGGCGATTATCTTTTGCCAACTCTTACGCTACCTGATGAAAACCAAAGGCAAATCAGTGTGTGGGCAATGAGGCACAGACGCTATTTGAAATCAAGTCATCGAGTGCTTTATTACAATCTTCTTACATCGGGTAAGCTTTACAATTACCTTGCCGATGTTGAGCTTCAGGCAGAGAATTTGTTTGAACAGACAATAAAATCACTTGCTGAGCAGGAACAAGTTACGGAAAAACTCAAAGCCGAAAATATGATGTTGTGGGTGCAAAAGATGAATAATATTCGCAACAGAGCAACAGAAATCGTTAATGAACAAGTAATTTATAAATGAGAAAAAGGCACAACTTGCGGAGAAAATTTTCGTATGTTGTGCCTTAATTTTTTTGTGAAATTGAATGTACAAACTTAGCGAGCAGACCATTTGGTTATCCAAACGGTAATTTTCTCGTTAGGGACACCCTAAGACCCGCTTTTTGTATTCGACTTTAATATTGAAAAAACGAAGTGGCTCAATGTTGCAAAGGAAAACATTATTGACATATAGTCAAAGAGATAAAGCAGTAGGTGTTCGTTATCTCCAAGGAGGAAAAACTGATTTTTCAGAAACAGGTAAGATGCTATATCCCGTTTGAAAAATGCGTAAATTCCGTATGCGAAAATGAGTATGAATATTATTTTGAAAACAGTCCTCACTTTTGGTGAGAGTTGCTTTTTCTTTTTTATCATTAGCAAAATCATATTGAAATGAAGTCCAAGGTGGAGCGACATAAATATAAATCCCCAATATGCAGAAAGCATATGGATTCTGTTCGCTGCATAGGTTGATTTTATATTCAAAAATGTAAACAGATGCCTTGAAACAATTACCCCGCTGACGATTGAGCCGACAAATGATATAAGCACAAGCAAAACAAGAATATTTTGAAAAATTCTTATAGGTGTTTGCCTGCCTTTTGTTAAATGCTTTGCCCAATTTATATTGAGTGCGTGATGAACAACAAAAAGCACAAACATAGCAACGCCGACTACCTCGTGTGCAGTTGAGCCTAAAAGTTCGTAGGACATCAAAAGAAGCAGAGCAAATGTCATTAAAATATCAATTGGCGGCTTTAGTTTTAATTTTGTTTTTGAATTCATACGGTTTTGTTTAAGTCTTCAGCCTCTTTGGCGTTCGTTGCCATTCCCATATATTTCATACCGTAAAGTCCGGCAAAGCGTTTCATTGTGTATTCGCCTGTGTCAAGCATCCAATTTTCAGGTGCTGCACCTTGAAATACAAAATATAACTTTCTGCCTAAGAGCTCGCTCTCGTCAACCTTGCCGTAAAAACGGTCTAAAACATTACGAACAGAGCCGCAAATATTGTGCCAATAAAGCGGAGAACCGATAACGATTGTGTCAGCCTCTTTCATTTTTTCAATCACTCTGTCAAGTCCGTCATGAGGTAAAGTTTGACCGTATGAGCCGATTGTGAAGTCAGTTAAATTAAGTGTTTCGTATTCCTTGCCGTTCAAAAGAATTGAGGCAAGATTAGCAGTATTTCCGTTTTTGTTCGGACTGCCGTTAATAAAAAGAATTTTCATAATATTACCTCTCTTAATAATTTAATGTTCGCCGAAAAGCCAAGACATAATGGTATCACCGTAACAGTAACCGCCAAAAGCACAACTGTAAATTTACGGATTTTATTTAAGCTCAAGACCGTTCACCCAAGATTCAACCTTGCTTGATGAGGCATCTGAAGAAAATCTTTCGCCATCCTGCCAATTGCCTGTGCCTGCCATATCGGCTAAAAGGTCACCACTCTGACCTAAGCCTGATGATGTTGATGTGCAAAACGGAATAACGGTTTTGCCGCTGAAATCATTGCCCTTAACAAAATTGTTTACAGGCCAAGCAGCAATGCCCCACCAAATCGGATAGCCGATAAATACTGTATCATAATCTGCCCAATTATCAGGCGTAGTCTTTGTAAGTGGTACATCACGCTTGCTTTCGTCGTTGTGCTCAACACTTACGCGGCTATTGTCATCAGTCCAGTTAAGGTCATCGCTTGTGTAAGGGTCAACAGGTGTAATCTCAAACAAATCTGCTCCGGAAGTGTCGGCTATAGTTTCTGCAACAGCTTTTGTGCTACCTGTTGCAGAATAATAAACAACTAATATTTTTGAATGTGTATTAGAATTTTGGGTATTTTCATCGGTAGATTTTGAAGTATCTGCCGTTTGTGAAGTGCTTGGGGTTGTATTTGAATTGTCGCTCGAATTATTAGAGCAAGCTGCGAACGAAAACACAAGCACGAATGCCAAAAGAATTGAGGTTAATTTTTTCATAATCTTAATCTCCTTTAATTTAATTATTTTTGTTCGTCAACAGGCGGTATCATCTCGGCATACTTTTTAAGCATTTCCGGTGTTGAGGTATAATATCTTACACCCTTATCAAGTAATGATATTTTTGCCATTTCTTCATTAGTAAGTGAAAAATCAAAAATATCAAAATTTGCCTTGATATGGTCGCTGTTCTTTGAACCCGGGATAATAATGTTGCCCTCCTGAATATGCCAACGAAGAATGATTTGAGCTGTCGACTTACCGTATTTTTCAGCAAGGCTCTTAAAGAGTGGCTCGTTAAGAAGTGCACTGTCACCGTGACCCAGCGGATACCAAGCCTGAATTTTAATATCCTCGTGAGAAAGGAATTTTTTAAGTTCCTTTTCCTGATAATAGGGGTGCACTTCGGTTTGAAGAACGGACGGCTTAACCTCGCAGATATTTAGGATTTCGCAAATCTGCTCTTCATTAAAGTTTGAAAGACCGATTGCACGAACCTTGCCTTCCTTGTATGCCTTTTCCATTTGCTTATATCCTGCAATATAGTTTCCGGCAGGCTGATGAATTAAAAGCAAATCAATATAATCTGTTTGAAGTCTATCAAGAGTTTTATCTACTGCGTCGTCCTGCTCATAAAATGACGGCCAAAGCTTTGTCTCAAGAAAAATATTTTTACGGTCAATGCCAGCGTTTTTCATTGCTCTGCCTACTGCTTTTTCGTTGCAATAAGCATTTGCTGTATCAATAAGCTGACATCCGTTTTTGAGAGCGTAGGTTGCAGATGCTTCTGCCTCGTCAGGGGACAGCAAAAATGTTCCGATACCCTGCATAGGCATTTGATCATCGTTATTTAATTTTGTAAATTCCATAATAGTTACTCCTTTTCTGCTTGATAATTAAATTTTAATATCTAAAGTTTACTTTAGGTCAAGGGTTTACTTACATTCTTCAAAAATTTTTAATATTTCCTCGTGTGTCATCTTTTTGTATGCACCCGGTACAATGCCGCATGAATCTGCAATTTCTTTAAAATTGATGTTTTCATCAATTCCAAGTTCCTTAAAGGTTGTCGGCATACCGATTTCCTTAATAAAATCTGCCAGGGCCTCAACACCTGCCTTTGCAAGCTCTTCGTCTGTTTTGCCGTCTTTTGAAACACCCCAAACATTAACTGCAAACTGAGCAAATTTCTTTTCGCCTGCCTTGCAAATATGTCTGTAATAAACAGGGTGAAGAACGGCAAGACCTGCACCGTGGTTACAGTTAGTGTATGCGCCGAGCTGATGCTCCATTTGGTGGCACTCAAAATCCGTCTTTTTGCCAAGTTTGATGATACGGTTTTCAGCCATTGTTGCGTCCCACATCAGGTTACTTCTTGCTGTGTAGTCCTCGGGATTTTTGATAGCGGCACGCAAATTGGTGATAACATTTTTCATAAGAGCCTCGGATATATCGTCCGATACATTGCTTTCGTTCGGCTCACTGAAATAGATTTCCATAATGTGTGAAAGAGTATCAAAAGCACCCGATACCATTTGAAATTCAGGAACACTGTATGTGTAGGTCGAATCAAGCATAACGAATTTTGCGTTAAGCTGAGGATAATCTTTGCCTGTTTTGATTTTAAGTTCTTCGTTTGTGATTACCGCACCGCCGTTGCATTCACTACCCGTGCCTGAAACAGTGACGATAATACCAAGCGGCAACGGTTCAAAATCAATTACACCCGGTCTTGCCCAAAAGTCAGCCCAAATGTCGCCGTCATATTTTGCACCGAGTGAAATTGCCTTACAGCAGTCCATAACACTTCCGCCGCCGACTGCAAGAATCAAATCAGCATGGCTTTCTTTGGCAAGTTTGACGCCCTCAAGCACCTTGCTGTAGGTCGGGTTTGACGGAATACCGCTAAACTCAACAACTGCCTTATTTTCTTTTTTGAGTACGGTTATAACCTCGTCATAAATGCCGTTTTTCTTAATCGAGCCACCACCGTAGCAGAGCATAACCGTGTCGCCGTAAGCTGAAAGAATATTTGAAAGATATTCTTTTACACAGCCTTCGCCGAAATATACCTTTGATGAATTTTCAAAAACAAAATTATTCATAGCTTTCTCTCCTATCCTGAAAATTTGATTTTATTATTTCATCGAGTGATACATTTTCATTTCTGTATCGCTCGTTTTTGTTTTTCTCGTGCTTAACGATAATTGCCTTTTGAGGGCAAGCGTGAACACAGGCAAGGCAGTATTCGCATTTTTTGCTTCGCCTTTGTGCATAATTTGTCAGCACAATTATATTACCTGTCGGGCAAACCTTTTCGCACACTTTACAGCCGATACATTTATCGGTTATTTTAATCATCTTGCCGTTATTAAATGACGGAATAAGTTTGTTAAGCGTTGCCACTTGCTTGTGGAGCTTTCTGTCTGCGTCTGTTGCAGAGGGAATGCCTTTTTTCATCAGTCGAATATTCTTGATAATATGTGCAATTTGAATATCCGTCTGCTTGTCAATTTTCTTTTCTTCTGCCATATCAAATACAGGCAGGTAATTATCAACGCAGTGAACGGTATCTATATAATCAAAGTTGATACCGAGAGCCTTAAACTCGTTATATGTAAACTCGGGGCAGTCGCTTGCACTGTTGCCATAGGTTAAAATGAGATACATATATTTTGTATCAAACTTCGATTCTTTCAAAAATTCTTTTACCGTATTCGGTATTTCGCCGCAATAAACAGGGCAAACAATACCGATTTGGTTGTCTGAATAGATTGATGAATTTTTTATAGCCTGCGGTATGCTGACAGGATATTTGTCAATACACTTTGCAACATAAAGGCTGTTGCCCGTTGCGGTGAAATAAAATACCATAATTACTTCCTCTTTTTTATCACTTTCGACCCACCGAAAACAGCGGACATATTTATATTATCAAGCTTATTATCAATCGCTGATACCTCATCGCTCGTTAATATAATATCTGCCACTCCTTCGTTGTTTTTCTTTTCAACTATATTATAAGAAAAACGAGACCTCGTATGAAGTCTCGTTTTGTTATTCAGTATATACCTTTAGATTATAACTGCTTATTTAGTTTTAACTATATTCTTAGCCGCATCTAAAACCCGTCGAACATTTTCGCTTGGAGTCATCGAATGTAAAAGACCGTACGGAATGCTGTATTCCCACTCAACAGGAATAACTTTCAGCAAAGGATGAACATTTGCCCAACCCGGTATTGCAAGCAAAACATCGTTCGTGTTTTCGCATCTGTTAAATATGCTCATATTGTAAAAATCGAAATCAACAATATGTATCTGCGTATGATTTTGCCAAATATCATCACGCAATTGGTCAACATAATTGCTCCAGCCACGGTGCATAAGCATTAAATTTTCGCCGTATAAATCGCTGATTTGAAGCTTATCCTTTTGTGCAAGCTTGTGGTGAATGGATACGGCACAGCAAAACGGCTCACGAGATAATTGCAAGCCCTCGCATTTTCTGAGTTTAAGCATTGTGTCGTCAAATATTCCGCCGATAATATCAATGTTCTTCCCCAAATTCGCAAGTATTTCTTTTGCGTTTTCGGGTGTGTTCTCAAATGGAACAATTTCAAATTTTATATCCGGGCATTGCTCTTGAATTTTCGGCCACATTTGCATAAGTAATTGAGCAGGAGTTGTAGGCGAAGAGCCGATACGAATAATATTTTCGCCCTCGCTCATTGCATTTTTCGCCCTGACAACACTGTCCTTGCAATAGCCGATAATGTACTTAGCGTCTTGATAAAGCGACTTGCCTGCGTTAGTCAGTATCAACCCACGGTGCGTACGCTCAAACAAAACCAAGTCAAGCGAGCTTTCAAGCAAATTGATTTGCTTAATAACGGCAGTCGGCGTGATATACAATTCCTCTGCCGCTTTGTTAAAACTTCCTGCGTCCGCAACCTTTATAAATGTTTCTATCTGTGGATTATACATCATCCCACCACCTACATAACAAAATTAAATCACAATCTGTTGTATATCAAAATGATAAATATTTTTCTTAATTATACTTTAAAACTCTCAAAAAATCAAATTGACTAATAAATATCCGTCTGAACACACAGGCGGCTATTTTAATTTTTTAACTTTTCCATCTTATGGTGGTACAAAACGCTTCCCCCTGTTCAAACAAGTAAAGGGCATAAAAAATTTTTCCAAATAATTTTCATTAAACCGTCAATTTTGGGTGTGCATTTCGTCACCCTTTGTCCAAATGAGTAGAGAGGTAAATATTAAAAAATATAAATTTTTCAAAAACACCCCCCAAAAAAGCGTTCTCAGTTCTAACAAGTGAAGGGGTAATAAAAAAATATTGGTCAGAGGGTTAATTTTTGCCCGTTTTCGTTGCCTACCAAGTGAGAGGGAAAAATTATTTGCAAATAGGGGGTGCAAAATGCCTCTCCCGGTTCAAACAAGTGAAAGGAGTTTTTACAATGCCGAGATTATCAAAGAAAGCAAAACAAGAATGGGATTTTTTCATAAATCCCGAAACAGGCAGAAGAACATACAACAGCCTTTGCCGAAAATGCAAAAACAAATGCAAGCAGAGCTACAAGGCAATCGTTATTTTCTGCCCGAAGTACAAATCCAAAAGAGGTGCAAAAAGCGTTAAAAAATCGCCGTGAATATGATGACAGCGGTTAATTTAATATAGCGATACTTGTTTTCAATAAAATGTCGATACAAAAGAAAAAATTACCGATTTCGGCACCAAATCAATACAGAAACAGAGGTGATACAGTGAACAAATATTTCAAAATATCGGATGCTAAAAACTTTGCTTTCTACAAAGTACCGAAAGCGTTATTTGAAGAGAAGTACAAATCTGTTTCAACCGATGCGAAAATGTTGTACGGACTTTTGCTTGACCGAATGCATTTGTCCGTCAAAAACGGTTGGATAGATAATCAAGGCAGAGTATATCAGTATTTTACGATAAAGTCTGCCCAAGAAAAACTGCATTTCGGTCACGAAAAAATATGTAAATTGTTCTCGGAACTTGAAACTTCGGACTTAATACTTCGCAAAAAGCAAGGTCAAGGCAAACCGAGCATTATCTATCTGAAACAATTCTGATTTTCGGTTTTCTTAATTTCCGAATAACGGAAGGTAATAAGACTTAGAAGATTAAGACTGTTACCGGCCGAGAAAAGAATATATATGGAGGTTAAAATGATAAAAAACATAAGCATAGATTTACTTGTTCCTTTTGAAAATCATCCGTTTAAGAAAAGAAACGGAATCGAACATCAAGAATTAACAGAAAGCATAAAAGAAAACGGATTGCTTGAACCGATAATAGTTCGTTCTTTTCCGGCGGGTAAATATGAAATTATCAGCGGACACAGACGAGTTGAGGCGTGCAAGGAACTCGGGATAACAAGCGTACCCGCAATAATCGAAGAACTCACAAAAGACGAGGCGATTGTGCAAATGGTGGATTCAAACATACACCGTGAACATATTTTACCGAGCGAAAAAGCTTTTGCATACAAAATGAAATCAGAGGCTTTGAAACATCAAGGTAAAACTTATGGACAAGTTGTCCACAAGTCAAGAGATAACATATCCGATACCGAAAGCGGCAGAAATGTTCAGCGATATATCCGCTTAACAAACTTAATACCCGAATTACTTAAACTTGTTGACGAGGAAAGGATAGCCTTTACTCCTGCGGTTGAACTTTCATATCTGTCGGAATATGAACAACAAATATTACTTGAACAAATAGAATTTACCGATGCAACACCGTCATTATCGCAAGCACAGCGATTAAGAAAATTCAGTGAACAAGGTAGATATTCAACTGATGTTGTATTTGCCGTTTTGTGCGAAGAAAAGCCCAATCAAAAAGAACAGGTTAGATTTATGGAAGATGATATACGCAAATATTTTCCGAAGAACTACACCAAATCCGATATGCAAAAGATAATTATTTCACTGCTTGAAAAATGGCAAAGGCAAAGAGAAAGAAATAGAAGGGACGAAAGATGACAGATAAAAACAAATCAATATATGCACCGTATTTTGAAAAGAATGATGAAGCGTTCTTTATGAAAATAGGCAACACAACTTATGAAGTCAGTACACATTTTAATCCTAACGGCAGAGAAAATGTGCTTCAACAATTTGAAGATTTACTTACAGAATTAAAGATAGCATAAGTTTGCACAATCGACACTGCGGCATTGCAAGTGTACAATACCTATACATTGTAATGCCCTGTTGTCCACAGAAAGGAGCAAATAGTTTATGGCAACAAACAAAAATATACAAGGGCAAGAAGAAAGAATCACCGCTCTGTATTGCCGCTTATCTCAAGACGACAATTTAGAGGGTGAGAGTAATTCAATATCAAATCAAAAAGAAATTCTTATGACTTATGCAAAGAAAAACGGAACAACATTGGTTTCCGTTATCATGCGTGCACCAAATTCCCCTTGGACGGCGCCGGATGCTAATGAGTATACCGATACGACAAGAATTTTGAATTATTGTTTTGAAAATTACAAACGCTATGAAATTGGAACAACGACAGATAATACGGTAAATACAAGTGATTTGTTTACCAAATACAGTTCCTATTATAACCAGCAGTCGGGTCCTTTATCTGTGGAACAGGGAGCAGGGGTTATGCTACCAAAGGGTGTTACTTTGGACAAGGCACAGAAAAAAGTAATTTATTATGACACACCACAGCAGGTTAGTGCGACAAAGAAAGTAATTGGAAAAATTACATATACTTATAATGGAAAAGAAGCGGGTGGTGCTGAGATTTACTATGAAAATGCGAAAAATCCGACTTTAAATGACAGTATAGACATGTCCGAATGGTTTGTGGATGCGGTAGAAAAAGCGAATGAGGCACCTTTCCCATGGAAAAAGGTTTTAACAATCGGTATTCTTGTAGTTGCCGCTCTTGCAATTACTATTTTGATTCTGTGGTGGATGAGAACCCATAAAGAACAGCGCACACGCCGGAATCGATACAAGAGAGAAAAGAAAAATCGAAATATCAATGAAAGAGGATACTATTATCACAAAAAATAGATAGCAAAATAATATTGTGGAGGCATCATGAGAAAGACAAAAATTATTTGCACACTTGGTCCGGCAACTGACAGGGATGGTATTTTGGAACAATGTATCGAAAGTGGTATGAATGTGGCACGCTTGAATTTTTCGCAGGGCAGCCATGAAGAACAGCAAAAAAGAATTGACAAGCTGTATGAATTAAGAAAGAAATATCAAAAGCCAATTGCTGCTTTGTTAGATACCAAAGGTCCGGAAATCAGACTTGGTGATTTTAAAGATGGCAAAGTAAATTTGAAGCAGGGACAGAAGTTTTCTCTTGTAACAAATGAAGTGTTAGGAGATGAGACGAAGGCATATGTCACATACAAACAACTTCCGGAAGATGTTGAGCCGGGAACTCGCATTTTGATGGATGACGGGCTGGTGGAAATGATTGTTGAGGCGGTTGACGAAACACAGATTGACTGCGTGGTTGTCGGTGACTGTGAATTGAAAAACCACAAAGGTGTTAATGTGCCGGGACTTCATTTGAATATGCCGTACATGAGTGAAAAAGATAAAAGTGATATTATCTTTGGAATCAATAACCACGTAGATTTTATTGCGGCTTCTTTTGTGCGCACTGTGAAAGATATTGAAGATATCCGCGCTTTTCTGCATGAAAATGGGGGCGATGGAATTCATATCATTGCCAAAATCGAAAACCGTGAGGGCGTTGAAAATATTGATGGAATTATTGCAGCGTCGGATGGCATTATGGTTGCACGTGGTGATATGGGTGTGGAACTGCCGGAAGAAGAAGTTCCTATTTTGCAGAAAATGATTATCGGAAAAGTATACGAAGCAGGCAAGCAGGTAATTACGGCAACGCAGATGCTCGATTCGATGATGAAAAATCCAAGACCGACAAGAGCAGAAGTTGCCGATGTGGCAAATGCAATTTACGATGGCACAAGTGCCATTATGCTTTCAGGTGAAACTGCTGCCGGAAAATATCCGGTGGAATCGGTTCAGACGATGGTGCGGATTGCAAATCGCACGGAAGCGGATATTGATTATGAAAAACGTTTTTATCATCGTGGCCGCCATGAAAAACCGGATGTTACAGAGGCTGTTTGTCATGCAACCTGTACAACGGCATACGATTTGAATGCTTCAGCCATCGTTGCGGTGACAAAATCCGGAAGAACCGCACGAATGATTTCCAGGTACCGCCCGGCATGTCCGGTTATTGGTGGAACGACGTCGAAGAGAGTCTGGCGTCAGATGGCAATGTCGTGGGGTGTATGTCCGATATTACTGGATGAGAAAACAGATGTATTTGCTTTGTTTGACCATGCGGTAGACAAAGGAAAATGCTCCGGACTTTTGAAATCAGGCGATTTAGCAGTGATTACATCGGGTGTTCCAATCGGAATATCTGGAACGACAAATATGCTTAAGGTTGTGAATGTAGAATAACACGAACGGGGATTTGCGCAGAATGTTACAAAAACATAACATCATAATTGACTTTTCTCAAATAGGTGATAAAATGTAAGTGTATAGAAATGGAGGGATAATTATGAATAAATTGTTAGGAAGCCGTATTAAGGCATTAAGAAGTGCAAATAATCTCACGCAAGAGGAGGTTGCTGATCAGATTGGAATCAGTAGACAGAAATACGCAAGAATCGAGAGTGGGGCTAATAGTATTACATTGGATATCCTTTCTAAAGTGGCAGAGGTTTTAGGTGTGACGGTTGGAGATATTACAAAAGTTTTAGATGAAACTCCAGTTGTACAGTATAGAGCCGGAGAGGAAAACGAATCTTCTAAAAAAATATTTGATATGCTGGATTTATTTTATGCGAATAAGCATATGTGTGAAAAGATTCAGCACAAGATAAGTTTTAGGGGGTAAGTTTAATGCAGGATTCACGAAAGCGCGAAATTCGTATAAAAGCTGATTATTTTAGGGCAAATTGTAAAATTAGCAGATATGGTATCATTAATCTGTTCAAAGAATGTGAAAGAATGAGATATAAATTAGTTAGGTATCCGCTGGGAGAAAATGCAGATCTTGGATTTATGATGAAAAAAGATAACGATATCGTTATCTTTACAAATAGCTGTAGCAGACTTTCTAGAGAAATATTTACACTTGCCCATGAAGTTGGACATGTAATTTTGCATTTAAATGATGAAAACACATTTATTGATGATAGAATAACAATAAATGGGAGAAGCACAGATGAAAAAGAACAGGAGGCAAACTATTTTGCCGCTTGTTTGTTAATGCCATCCGATGATGTTCATAGATTTATTGATTTGGAGATTCAAAATTTTCAGGAATGTGGATTATCGGCAATGGATATTGCCAGAATTATGTCTGAGTTTAATGTTAGTTTTGA
>ENA-ORPK01002195-ORPK01002195.1-human-gut-metagenome-genome-assembly--contig:-NODE-2195-length-13921-cov-5.408842_pt1 | contig 13921 bp, 28 predicted proteins | sample MGYA00242139_ERZ509068 | MGnify/ENA primary metagenome ERZ509068 (study PRJEB26280, sample SAMEA2338687) | human gut metagenome | biome: human gut; feature: human-associated habitat; material: faeces... | reverse complement strand
TGCATACGGCCGCGGAGATGGCCCCGGAGCCGCCCGCACCGCCGGAAGCGTAATTTTGGCGGACTGCACAAACTTTTTTGTAAAATTTCTACGTTTGAGCGAAAAACCCTCTTGACATTCAGGAGGGTTTTTGCTATTCTTATGAAGCGCCTGTGCGGAAACAGGTGCATTCTGCGATGAAGCGGGAGATTGCGGAGCTTATCTCCGGTAACTTCCGTGGAGTATGTCCGCTGCCGCGCCTTTGCACGGCAGATGATCGGGCGGTTGAGTCAGCCAGCACTTGCGTATATCACCTGCGCGGCTGCGTACCGGCGAGAGCCGGTTTGTTTTTCGGGCAGGGTTTGATACGCACGGAACGGTGTATGGTGATCTCACCCGTGCGAACCGGCGGAGCCAATGCCGCCCAAAAAATTCGTAACGGAGGAAACAACATGGCAACCACGAGCAACAAGAAAATGATCCGTATCCGCCTCAAGGCCTACGATCACCAGCTGATCGACAAGGCGGCGGAGAAGATCGTCGAAACCGCAAAACGCACCGACGCGAAGGTCTCCGGCCCCATTCCGCTGCCGACGAAGACCGAGATCGTCACCATCCTGCGCGCTGTTCACAAGTATAAGGACAGCCGCGAGCAGTTTGAGCGCCGCACCCACAAGCGCCTGATCGACATCATGAACCCGACCCAGAAGACGGTCGAGGCTCTGATGAATCTGGAGCTGCCGGCCGGTGTCGAGATCGACATCAAGCTGTAAGCACACCCCGTTAACCCTGCGCGAGAGCGCATATTTACAAACCCGAAGTCCGCAGCTTGCGTGTGCGGACGGGTCAAGTCAGCAGCCTCTGGCCATGAGCTAAGCGAGCTGACCAATAACCTGAAGGAGGAACATGTATGAAAACAGCCATCATCGGTAAAAAGGTCGGCATGACGCAGATCTTCGATGAAGCAGGCAAGGTCGTCCCCGTCACCGTGATCGAGGCAGGCCCCTGCACGGTCACCGGCAAGATGACCAAGGAAAAGGAAGGCTATGAAGCCATCCAGCTCGGCTACGAGGACGTCGCCGAGAAGAAGCTGACCAAGCCCGAGAAGGGCCACCTGGACAAGGCGGGCGTCGGCTATAAGAAGCACCTCAAAGAGTTCCGTCTCGAGGACTGCGCCTCTGTCAATGTGGGTGATGTCATCAAGGCCGACACCTTCAAGGAAGGCGACAAGGTCGACATCACCGGCATCAGCAAGGGCCACGGCTACGCCGGCGTCATCAAGCGCTTCGGCCAGGGCCGTACCCCGACCTCCCACGGCGGCGGCCCTGTGCACCGTCACGCCGGCTCCATGGGCTCGAGCACCGATCCTTCCCGTATCTTCCCGGGTAAGAAGCAGGCCGGCCACATGGGCGTGGATCAGGTCACCGTCCAGAACCTCGACGTGGTCAAGGTCGATCCCGAGCTCAACATGATCGTTGTGCGCGGCGCGATCCCCGGCCCGAAGGGCGGCATTGTCTATATTAAGAGCACCGTCAAGAAGACCGTCGTCAAGAAGGGCGACGCCGGTATCAGCACCAACCCGCAGAAGGCCTCCGGTCGTAACCCGCAGAAGGCTTCTGCAAGAAAGTAAGGAAGGGAGAGAGCGAATATGCCTACTGCTAAGTTGTTTAATATGGCCGGCGATCAGGTCGGCGAAGTGGCGCTCTCCGAAGCCGTTTTCGGTGTTGAGCCCAACGAGTCCGTTCTGCACGACTCCGTGAAGAACCACCTGGCCAACTGCCGTCAGGGCACGCAGAGTGCGCTGACCAAGGGCGAGGTTTCCTACACCACCGCAAAGCCCTGGCGCCAGAAGGGCACCGGCCGTGCACGCGCCGGCTACAAGGGCAGCCCGGTGTGGACCCACGGCGGCGTCGCGTTCGCGCCGAAGCCGCGCGATTACAGCTACACGCTCAATAAGAAGGTCAAGAGACTGGCCCTCAAGAGCGCGCTGAGCGCCAAGGCCGCCGCCGGCGAGATCCTCGTCGTGGACGGTCTGGCTGTCGAGGAGATCAAGACCGCCCCTGTCAAGGCGTTCCTGACCAAGATCGGCGCCGAAGGCAAGGCTCTGCTCGTGACCGAGCAGGTTGACGAGAAGGTCGTCAAGAGCTCTCGCAACATCCCCGGCGTGAGCAGCACCATCGCCACCATCCTCAGCCCCTATATGATCCTGACGCACCGCGTCCTGGTCGTTGACAAGGCTGCGCTCCAGAAAATCGAGGAGGTGTACGCATAATGAGAACCGCTTACGATGTCATTATCCGTCCCATCATCACCGAGCAGTCCATGGAAGACCTCGACATCAAAAAGTACGTGTTTGAAGTCGCCAAGGACGCCGGCAAGATCGAGATCAAAAAGGCCATCGAGGAGATCTTCGACGTGAAGGTCATCAAGGTCACCACCGCGACGATCCGTGCCAAGGAAAAGCGCGTCGGCGCAAACCCCTCCGGCATGACCGCCACCCGCAAGAAGGCCGTTGTGAAACTGTCCGCTGATTCGAAGAACATCGAGATCTTCGAGGGCATGGTGTAAGGGAGGAATTGAACAATGTCGATTAAAACCTATAAACCCACCACGCCTTCCCGCAGACATATGTCCGTTTCCGGCTTCGACGGTGTCGATAAGCACGCCAAGCCGCAGAAGGAGCTCGTGGAGGTCCTCAAGAAGCACTCCGGCCGCAACAGCTATGGCCGCATCACCGTCCGCCATCACGGCGGCGGCAACAAGCAGAAGTACCGTATCATCGACTTCAAGCGCGACAAGATGGATATGCCCGCAACTGTCCTGCGCCTGGAGTACGACCCCAACCGCAGCGCCTACATCGCTCTCGTCGAGTACGAGGACGGCGAGCGCCGCTATGTGATCGCTCCCGTCGGCCTCACCGCCGGTGACAAGATCATTTCCTCCGCTTCCGCCGACATCAAGCCGGGCAACTGCCTGCCCATCGCCAACATCCCCGTCGGTACGGTCATCCACAACATCGAGATGCACCCCGGCAAGGGCGCCCAGCTGGTCCGCTCCGCCGGTGCCTACGCCCAGCTGATGGCTAAGGAAGGCGACAACGCCCAGATCCGTATGCCCTCCGGCGAGGTCCGCATCATCCGCACCAACTGCACCGCCTGCATCGGTCAGGTGGGCAATCTGGAGCACGAGAACATCCAGATCGGTAAGGCCGGTCGTAAGCGTCACATGGGTTGGCGTCCCACCGTTCGCGGTAGCGTCATGAACCCCTGCGATCACCCCCACGGCGGCGGTGAAGGCAAGTCCCCCGTGGGCCGTCCTGGCCCTGTCACTCCTTGGGGCAAGCCGGCTCTGGGTTACAAGACCCGCAAGAAGAAGAATCCCACCGACAAGTTCATTGTCAAGCGTCGCAACGTGAAGTAAAGGAGGCAAGAGAATATGAGCAGATCTATCAAAAAAGGCCCGTATGTTGCCCCTGAGCTGCTGAAGCGGGTTGAAGAGATGAACGCTAAGGGCGAGAAGAACGTGCTGAAGACCTGGAGCCGCAGCTCCACCATCTTCCCCGCCTTCGTCGGTCACACCATCGCTGTCCACGACGGCCGCCGTCATGTGCCTGTCTATGTGCAGGAGGACATGGTGGGTCACAAGCTGGGCGAGTTCGCGCCCACTCGTACCTTCCGCGGCCATACCAAGAAAGCTTAAAAAGGAGGATGCAGAGTAATATGGAAGCGAAAGCATATCTGAGATACGTCCGCATCTCTCCCCGCAAGGTCCAGATCGTCTGCGATCTGATCCGCGGCAAGGATGCCAAGACTGCTATGGCGATCCTGATGAACACCCCGAAGTCTGCCTCCGAGCCTCTGGTCAAGCTGCTCAAGAGCGCCTGCGCCAACGCGGAGAACAACTTTAGCATGGATCCCGACAAGCTGGTCGTGACCCAGGTGTTCGCCACCCCCGGCCCCATCCTGAAGCGGATGATGCCCCGTGCGCAGGGCCGCGCCTATCGCATCAACAAGAGAACCTCTCACGTGACGCTGGCCGTCGCTGAGAAAGACTAAAAGGGAGGAGACAGTTTATGGGACAGAAAGTTAATCCCCACGGCTTCCGCGTGGGCGTCATCAAAGACTGGGATTCCCGTTGGTATGCCAGCAATGAGAAGGTGGGCGACCTTCTGGTGGAGGATCACAAGATCCGCGTGTACCTGAAGAAGCTGCTGTTTGCCGCCGGTGTCTCCAAGATCGAGATCGAGCGCAGCAACGAGGTCGTCACCATCTACCTGCACGTGGCACGCCCCGGCGTGGTCATCGGCAAGGGCGGCGAGCAGATCGAGCAGTACCGCAAGGACGTGGAGAAGCTGATCGGCAAGACCGTGAAGCTGAACATCGTCGAGGTCCGCAACCCCGATATGGACGCGCAGCTGGTGGCCGAGAACATCGCCGCACAGCTGGAGAAGCGTATCTCTCACCGCCGCGCGATGAAGAACGCCATGGGCCGCGCTATGCGCGCCGGCGCCAAGGGCATCAAGTGCAACTGCGGCGGCCGTCTGGGCGGCCGCGAGATCGCCGGCAGCGAGCACTATCACGAGGGTACCATCCCCCTGCAGACGCTGCGTGCCGACATCGACTACGGCTTTGCTGAGGCTGCTACCACCTTCGGCCGCATCGGCGTGAAGGTTTGGATCTACAAGGGCGAGATCCTGTCCCAGGCCCTGCGCACCACCCCGCGCACGCTGGACACCAGCAAGCCCTATCAGGAGCGTCGTGAGCGTCGCGGCAACCGTCGTGACGGCGACCGCCGCGGTGGTTTCCGCCGCGATGGCCAGAACGGCGGCTTCAACCGTGACCGTCAGAACGGCGGCTTCAACCGCGGTCCCCGTCCCGAGGGCGGCTTCCGCAAGCCCGCAGAAAAGAAAGAAGGAGGCGCTCAGTAATGCTTCTGCCCAAGAGAGTTAAGTACCGCAGAGTACACCGTGGCCGCCTCACCGGCAAGGCCACCAGAGGCAATAAGATCACCTACGGTGAATTTGGCCTCGTAGCGCTGGAGCCCGCATGGATCACCAGCAATCAGATCGAAGCCGCCCGTATCGCCATGACCCGTTATACCAAGCGTGGCGGTAAGGTCTGGATCAAGATCTTCCCCGACAAGCCTTATTCCAAGAAGGGCCTGGGCACCCGTATGGGTTCCGGTAAAGGCGCTCCCGAAGGCTGGGTCGCAGTCGTTAAGAATCAGAAGGTGATGTTTGAGATCGGCGGCGTAACGGAGGACGTTGCCCGCGAGGCTCTGCGTCTGGCACAGCACAAGCTGCCCATCAAGACCCGGATCATCACCAAGGAAGTCGAAACTGAGATTGGTGGTGAATAATGATGAAGGCAAAGGAAATCAAGAATCTGTCCGCGGAAGAGCTGAACAAGAAGCTTGACGAGCTGAAGAAGGATCTGTTCATGCTGAGAATGCAGCATGCGACCAACCAGCTGGACAACCCCATGCAGATCGCCGCTGTCAAGAAGGACATTGCCCGCATCAAGACCATTATTCGTGAGAAAGAGACCAACGTCTGAGGAGGAAACGTAAATGACTGAGAATAGAGCATTCCGTAAAACCAGAATCGGTCAGGTCGTCTCCGATAAGATGGACAAGACCATTGTGGTTGCAATCGAGGACAGCGTGCAGCATCCTCTGTACAAGAAGACCATGAAGCGGACTTACAAGCTGAAGGCTCACGACGAGAACAACGAGTGCGGCATCGGCGACACCGTGGAGGTCATGGAGACCCGTCCCCTGTCCAAGGACAAGCGCTGGAGACTGGTCCGTATCATCGAAAAGGCGAAGTAAGGAGGTCGGAAACTTATGATTCAGGAAGAAAGCTATCTGAAGGTTGCCGACAACACCGGCGCTAAGGAAATCCACTGCATCCGCGTTTTGGGCGGCTCCAAGCGGAAATACGGCAACATCGGCGATGTGATCGTGGCTTCCGTTCGGAAAGCTGCTCCCGGCGGCACTGTGAAGAAGGGTGAGGTCGTCAAGGCGGTTATCGTCCGTACCAAGCGGGGCGTTCGCCGTGAGGACGGCAGCTATGTCCGCTTTGATGAGAACGCTGCCGTTATCATCAAGGAAGACAAGAACCCCAAGGGTACCCGTATCTTTGGACCGGTGGCGCGCGAGCTCAGAGAAAGAGATTACATGAAGATCCTCTCTCTGGCACCCGAAGTCATCTAAGGGGGAACCGAAGAAATGAACATTAAGAAGAATGATACCGTTATCGTTCTGTCCGGCAAGGACAAGGGCGTTAAGGGCAAGGTCCTGACGGCCATGCCCAAGGAGAACAAGGTCATCGTGGAGAAGGTCAACGTCGCCACCTGCCACACCAAGCCCCGCCGTCAGGGCGAGGCCGGCGGCATCGTCAAGCGCGAGACCCCCATCCGCTCCTGCAAGGTGGCACTGTTCTGCGAGAAGTGCAACAAGGGCGTTCGCGTCGGCTACAAGATGGACGGCGACAAGAAGGTCCGCATCTGCCGCAAGTGCGGCGCCGAAATCTGATGAGAGGAGAGTAATTTCATGGCTAGCAGAATGAAAGAAAGATATGTCGCTGAGATCGCTCCCGCTCTGAACAAGAAGTTCGGCTACAAGAGCGTTATGCAGATCCCCAAGCTGGACAAGGTCATCGTGAACGTCGGCTGCGGCGAAAGCAAGAACAACGCCAAGGAAATCGAAGCCATCTGCAAGGACATCGCCACCATCACCGGCCAGAAGCCCATCACCACCAAGGCCCGCAAGTCCGTCGCGAACTTCAAGGTCCGTGAAGGCGAGACCGTCGGCGTCAAGGTCACCCTCCGCGGCGACCGTATGTGGGAATTCCTCGATCGTCTGTTCAACGTGGCTCTGCCCCGTGTCCGCGACTTCCGCGGCATCAACCCCAACTCCTTCGACGGCCGCGGCAACTATGCCTTCGGTCTCAAGGAACAGCTGATCTTCCCGGAAATCGAGTACGATAAGGTCGACAAGATCCGCGGCATGGACATCTGCATCTGCACCACCGCGACCACCGACGAAGAAGCCAAAGAGCTGCTGACCATGGTCGGCGCTCCGTTCTACGCTTGATTGGAGGATACCGGTAATGGCAAGAAAAGCAATGATTCTCAAGCAGAAGGAAGAACCCAAGTTCTCCACCCGCTACTACAACCGCTGCAAGATCTGCGGCCGTCCCCATGCTTACCTGCGTAAGTACGGGATCTGCCGTATCTGTTTCCGCGAGCTGGCCTATAAGGGCCAGATCCCCGGCGTAAAGAAAGCAAGCTGGTAATAGAAAGAAGGAGGTTGACCTATGTATATCACTGATACGATTGCTGATATGCTGACTCGCATCCGCAATGCGAACAGCGCCAAGCACGACACTGTTGATATTCCTGCGTCAAAGATGAAGACTTCTATTGCACAGATTCTTCTTGACGAGGGTTATATCAAGGGCTTTACCGCAGTAGATGACGGTAAGCAGGGCATCATCCGTATTACCTTGAAATACGGTGCCAACAAGACTCCTGTTATTCAGGGTCTGCGCAGAGTATCCAAGCCCGGTCTGCGTATTTACACAAGCTGTGAGGACTGCCCCAAGGTCATGAAGGGCCTGGGTGTCGCAATCCTCTCCACTTCCAAGGGCGTCATCACCGATAAAGAGGCTCGTAAGCTCAATGTCGGCGGCGAAGTCCTGGCGTTCATCTGGTAAGGAGGGAAAGTAGAATGAGCAGAATTGGTAACAAGCCCATCGAAATCCCCGCCGGCATCGAAGTGAAGGTAGAGGGCAATACCGTTACCGTATCCGGTAAGGGCATCACTCTTTCCGAAACCATCGACAGCCGCATCGGAGTAAAGATGGACGGCAATGTTATGCACATCACCCGTGCAGACGAAGAAAAAGAGACCAAGAGCATGCACGGCCTGTACCGCGCACTGATCCACAACATGGTGGAGGGCATCAATAAGGGCTTCTCCAAGGAGCTGGAGATCAACGGCGTAGGCTACCGTGCCGCCAAGCAGGGCAACGAGCTGGTCATGAACCTCGGCTTCTCCCATCAGGTCGTAGTACCGGAGATCCCCGGCATCACCATCGAAGTCCCCGCTCCCAACAAGATCATCATCAAGGGCGCCGACAAGCAGGCCGTAGGCCAGTTTGCTGCGGAGATCCGCGAGAAGCGTCCCCCCGAGCCTTATAAGGGCAAGGGCATCAAATACGTCGACGAAGTTATCATCCGCAAGGAAGGTAAAGCCGGCAAGGGTAAATAAGGAAGGAGGAGTATCTGAATGGTTACAAAAGTTGATAGCAAAAAGAGCCGTATTAGAAGACGGACCAGAGTTCGTGGCAAGGTCTACGGCACTGCCGCTCGCCCCAGATTGGCCGTTTTTCGCTCCGCCAACCACATTTATGCCCAGGTCATCAATGATGATCTCGGTGTAACTCTGGCTGCTGCTTCCAGCATGGATAAGGGCTTTGACGGCTACGGCGGCAATAAGGAAGGCGCCCGCAAGGTCGGTCTTGCGATCGCAGAGGCTGCCAAGAAGGCAAACATTGAAGAGGTCGTGTTCGACCGCGGCGGCTTTGTTTATCACGGCCGTGTGGCAGAGCTGGCTGAAGGCGCCCGTGAAGGCGGCCTGAAATTCTAAGAGAGGAGGGACACTTTTGGCTCGTATTGATGCATCTAAACTGGATCTGCAGGAGAAGGTCGTTCACATCGGACGCGTCTCCAAAACCGTTAAGGGCGGTCGTATCTACAAGTTCGCAGCACTGGTAGTCGTGGGTGACGGCAACGGTACCATTGGTTTCGGTATCGGCAAAGCCGGCGAAGTCCCGGACGCTATCCGCAAGGGCATTGAAGATGCGAAGAAGAACATGGTTAAAGTTTCCCTCAAGGGAACTACCATCCCGCACGAGATCATCGGCAAATTTGGTGCCGGTGAGGTACTGATGAAGCCCGCTCCCCAGGGTACCGGCGTAATTGCCGGCGGCGCCGTGCGTGCCGTACTGGAGGTTGCCGGTATCAGCGATATCCGTACCAAGTGCCTGCGTTCCAACAACCCCTGCAACGTTGTTACCGCTACCTTCGAGGGTCTGAAGGCCCTGCGTACCGTAGAGGAAGTTGCGGCGGTCCGTGGCAAGGACGCAAAAGAAATTCTGGGTTAAGGAGGTAAGCGAACATGGAAAAGACCCTGAAGATCAAGCTGGTAAAAAGCCTGAACGGCCGGCTGGAGAAGCAGATCGCCACCGCTTACTCCCTGGGCCTCAAAAAGATCGGTCAGACCACCGAGCAGCCCGATAACGCTGCCACCCGTGGCAAGATCAAAACCATTATTCACCTCATTGAGGTAACCGAATAAGCGAGGAGGTGCAGCGAAAATGAAACTGAATGAGCTTTCTCCGGCTGCCGGCAGCACCCATAAGGGCTACCGCGTAGGCCGCGGCGCCGGCTCCGGCAACGGCAAGACCGCCGGTAAGGGCCACAAGGGCCAGAACGCGCGCTCCGGCGGCGGTGTACGCCCCGGCTTCGAGGGCGGCCAGATGCCCCTGCAGAGACGTATTCCCAAGCGCGGATTTAAGAACATCTTTGCGACCAAGTACGCCAGCGTGAATGTAGAGGTCCTCGCCCGCTTTGAGGACGGTGCCGTGGTGGATACCAAGGCCCTGCAGGATGCAGGCATCGTAAAGAAGACCTATGACGGTGTGAAGTTCCTGGGCCGCGGTGAGGTAACCAAGAAGCTGACCGTCAAAGCAGCCGCTTTCTCCGAAGGTGCTAAAAGCAAAATTGAGGCAGCCGGCGGAAAGGCAGAGGTGGTATAATGTTCCAGACACTACGGAACGCATGGAAAATTGAGGACCTCCGCAAGAAGCTCCTGTTTACCCTGCTGATTCTGGTCATCGTGCGGCTTGGCTGTGCCATCCCCGTACCGTTTCTGGATCCCAGCCGACTGCAGGAGATGCTGGACAGCACCCAGGGTAACCTTTTGGGCTACCTGAACCTGCTGACCGGTGGTGCCTTTGCCGAGGCCACCCTCTTTGCTCTGGGCGTATCACCCTATATCACAGCGTCCATCGTTATTCAGCTGCTCACTGTTGCCATCCCCTCCCTGGAGCGTATGGCAAAGGACGGCACCGAGGGACAGAAAAAAATCAAGAAGATCACCCGTTATTCCACCATCGGTCTGGCTATCCTGCAGGCGTATGCCTACTATACCCTGCTGCGCAGCAGCCAGTTCAATGCCGTGAAATACACCTCCGGCGCAGCCGGCTGGATCAGCGCGATCGCCATCGTGATGGCCTTCAGCGCCGGCGCCATGCTGGTTATGTGGCTGGGTGAACGCATCGATGACAAGGGCATCGGCAACGGTATCTCCCTGATCCTGTTCGCAGGCATCGTGGCCCGCATCCCCACCCTTATCACCAGACTGTACACCTACCTCAAGCTGGGTGAGTTCTTCCCCAAGTACTACGTATTGGTCCCCGTCGTAGTGCTCCTCTTCATCGCGATGATCGCATTCATCGTGCTGATGAACGGCGCCGAGCGCCGTATCCCCGTACAGTATGCCAAGCGCATCGTGGGACGCAAGCAGTATGGCGGCCAGAGCAGCTACATGCCCATTAAGGTGAACATGAGCGGCGTTCTGCCCATCATCTTTGCTTCCACCTTCCTGGCGATCCCCGGTACCATCGTAGGCTTTGTGGATCCGAGTGCAGAGGGCGGCTTTGCCAAGTTCATCTCTAATGTATTCTCCACCAACAGCATTTGGTACGCGATCCTGTACTTTGTTCTCATCATCCTGTTCAACTATTTCTATATCGCTATTCAGTACAATCCCATCGAGATGGCCAACAATATTCGCAAGAATAACGGCGCCATTCCCGGCATCCGTCCCGGAAAGCCTACCTCTGATTTCATCAGCCGTATTATTTCCAAGACGACCCTGACCGGCGCGCTGATGCTGGCTGTTATCGCCATCCTGCCCATTATCCTGGGCGCTGCGGCCAATATGAACATCTCCATGGGCGGTACCTCTATCATCATCGTGGTAGGCGTTGCGCTGGATACTGCCCGCAGCCTGGAATCCCAGATGATGATGCGGCACTATAAGGGCTTCCTGGAATAACCCAGGTAAGAGGAACGGAATCATGATGAAACTCATTATGTTCGGCCCCCCCGGAGCCGGTAAAGGAACCCAGGCGGATATTTTAGGCCGCCGCTACGGCATCAAAAAAATCTCCACCGGAGATGCGCTGCGGGCAGTGATCCGCAGCGGCTCCGAGCTGGGAGAGCAGGTAAAGGCCCTGATGGATGAGGGGAAATTCGTTCCGGATGAGATCGTGACCGAGATCATCCGCGACCGGGTCGCCTCCCCCGACTGTGCCAACGGCTTCATTCTGGACGGATTTCCCAGAAATCTGGCCCAGGCCGAGGAGCTGGTGGGCATGGGCATCCGGGTGAATAAGGCTCTGCTCATCAATGTGCCGGATGACGTGCTGGTAGACCGGGTACAGGGACGTGTGGTGTGCGATAAGTGCGGCACCAGCTATCACCTGAAGAACAACCCCCCCACAGCGGAGGGCGTGTGCGATAAGTGCGGCGGCCGGCTGGAGGCACGCAAGGACGACCGTCCCGAAACGGGGCGAGCCCGTTTGAAGGTCTACCACGACCTGACGGACCCTGTGGTGGAATTCTACCGCAACCGCGGCGTTCTTTCCGAGATAGACGGTACGGCAAGCATCGATGAAGCAACAGCAGAGATCCTGAAGATATTGGAGGGATGAAGCTGTGATCGTACTGAAGAACGCCAAGGAACTGGGCCTGATGAAGCAGGCCGGCAAAATAACGGCTGAAGCCCTGTGGGCCGGTGTTCGGGCCTGTAAGCCCGGCACCAGCACCTGGGAGATCAACCGTGTGGTACACGAAACGATTACTTCCCGAGGAGCGACCCCTTCCTTTTTGGGATTGTACGGCTTTCCGGCGGCGGCGTGCATCAGCGTCAATGAGGAGCTGATCCACGGCATCCCGGATAAGAAGCACATCATCAGGGAGGGCGACATCGTCAGTATCGATGTCGGCGCCTGCATCGGCGGATATCACGGAGATTCCGCATATACCGTCGGTGTGGGGGAGATCGCCCCCGAAACCAAACAACTGCTGGAGGTCACCCAGGAGTGCCTGAACCGCGGGATCGCGGCGGCACTGCGGGGCAACCGGCTGGGCGATATCGGCTCGGCGGTGCAGACCTATGCCGAAAGCTATGGCTACGGCGTGGTACGCGAATATGTGGGCCACGGCGTAGGGCGCAAAATGCACGAGGACCCCGAGGTGCCGAATTACGGACATCCCGGACGGGGCGCGCGGCTGCTGCCCGGCATGACCATAGCGATAGAACCTATGATAAACCTGAAGGGTGAAGGGGTTTATACGCTGGATAACAACTGGACCGTTGTCACCGAAAGCGGCAGCCCCTCGGCCCACTTCGAGCACACCATCGCCATTACCGATAACGGCCCGGTCATACTGACCAAGCTGTAAGCGGGAGGACACGGGATGCCGGAGAAAGGAAGCGTGGTGCTGGCCACCGCCGGACGGGATGCCGGAAGGCTCTTTGCGGTGCTGGAATGCAGCGAAAAGGACTGCCTGCTGGCCGATGGCCGGAAACGGCGGCTGGATACCCCAAAACGAAAAAACCTGCGCCATGTGCATCTTACAGCCCTGCGGCTGGGCCCGGAGCAATATGCCACGGACCGGCGGCTGCGATGCGCACTGGCAACGGCGGCACATAGGGATAACGACACAGATCCAGAATGAGGGAGGTAAACGCCAATATGTCCAAGCAAGATGTTATTGAGATCGAGGGCGAGGTAGTAGAAGCGCTGCCCAATGCCCAGTTCCAGGTTAAGCTGCCCAGCGGGCACATTATCCTGGCGCACATTTCCGGCAAGCTGCGTATGAATTACATCCGCATCCTGCCCGGTGATAAGGTAACGGTGGAAATATCCCCCTACGATCTCACCAAGGGGCGCATTACCTGGCGCACCAAGTAAGTAAATAGCAAGGGCACGGCACCCCGCCGTGCAGAACAAAAGGAGGTAAATATCATGAAAGTAAGACCTTCTGTAAAGCCGATGTGCGAAAAGTGCAAGATTATCAAGCGGAAAGGCCGCATCATGGTCATCTGCGATAATCCCAAGCACAAGCAGCGTCAGGGCTAATAGTAACGAAACGGAGGTGTACTAAAGAATGGCAAGAATTGCTGGTGTAGACCTGCCCAGAGAAAAACGGGTGGAAATCGCACTCACCTATATCTACGGCATCGGCCGTAAGACTGCCAACGACATTCTCGCTGCCACCGGCGTCAATCCCGATACCCGCGTGAAGGATATGACCGAGGAGGACGAGGCCAAGATCCGTGAGTATATCGACCATCACCTGATCGTAGAGGGTGACAAGCGCCGTGATGTGGCGCTGAACATCAAGCGTCTGGTGGAGATCGGCTGCTACCGTGGTGTCCGTCACAGAAAGGGCCTGCCCGTTCGCGGCCAGCGCACCAAGACCAACGCACGCACCCGGAAGGGTCCCGCCAAGACCATCGCAAATAAGAAGAAGTAAGGAGGGAAATCGAATATGGCTAAACAGGTAGCAAAAAAGGCTGTGATCCGTCGTCGCCGTGAGAAGAAGAATATCGAGCGCGGCGCCGCCCATATCCAGTCCAGCTTCAATAACACCATCGTCACTCTGACCGATACGCAGGGCAATGCACTGTCCTGGGCTTCTGCCGGCGGCCTCGGTTTCCGCGGCTCCCGTAAGTCCACTCCCTTTGCTGCCCAGACCGCTGCCGAGGTGGCTGCCAAGGCTGCTATGGAGCATGGCCTGAAGAGCGTAGAAGTTTATGTAAAGGGCCCCGGCCAAGGCCGTGAAGCTGCCATTCGTGCGCT
>ENA-ORPK01002191-ORPK01002191.1-human-gut-metagenome-genome-assembly--contig:-NODE-2191-length-13939-cov-2.386992_pt1 | contig 13939 bp, 19 predicted proteins | sample MGYA00242139_ERZ509068 | MGnify/ENA primary metagenome ERZ509068 (study PRJEB26280, sample SAMEA2338687) | human gut metagenome | biome: human gut; feature: human-associated habitat; material: faeces... | reverse complement strand
AATACAACAGTTCTTCAAATAGCAAGAGTTTAGGTGTTTACTATGTAAAATCAAACAGGGCATTGAGTTCTTTATATTTAACTCATAAGAAAATTTAAAATAAGAAAATCTATATGGATTACTCTTAATAGATTTGTTTCTAAAAGCAAGATCCTCACATGGACTTAATGCCCTAACATATTCTTAAAACCTAACAACAACAGCAGTGTCATGGCTTTGCTTCCATCTCTTCACCTTACTTTGCAAAGAATAAGAGTAAGAAGCGTTAATTTTGCTATCCAACTAAAAAGTTATGGTGTTGCTGGGAGAAGAGAAGACACAAATTGAAAACCAATAGGAAGAGTAAAGGACTGTTTTCTTCTTCTCCAGAAAGGAGGTTAATTTTTGTTTTTTATTTTATTTGTACTGGTGATAGTGATTTATTTATTTTTTATTTTTGAGTAATCAGGAGGATTCTTTATGACAATTGACGAGACAAGAACATTTCTAAAATCATATAAAAGCATGGCCAACAGGGTAGAGTATATCAATAATAAAATGCTTAATGTTAAATCAATTAGATATGACGATGCTCAAAGATGTTCTTATGGCGAGCCTAAAACTCAAAATGATTACATCATCATGAAAGATGAATACTTGTCTCAGATGCAAGAAATAAAGGATTCTATTGAAAGATTGAGCAGTATGACATATAGAAACATACTGTTTTATCGATATATAGAGTGTTTGAGCGTATATGATATTGCTGAAATTATGGACTATTCTCCAGCAACAGTAAGAACGTATATACTTGATGCAGTTAAAGAATTATCAGTTATTATGTGAAAAAGTCCTAATTGTTAATGATTTATACTAACAATAGTATGGTATTATGTAAATACATGATAGTCCATACAGAGCGATAGAGGCACATAGAGCCTCTTTTTTTGTTACATGAAGGAGAATAACAGATGAATGACATCAAGATAACGCAGAAGCCTATTGCTGATCTAATTCCTTATAGTCGCAATCCTAGAAAGAATGATGAAGCCGTTCCCATGGTAATGAATAGCATCAAAGAGTTTGGCTTTAAAGTTCCTATAGTTGTTGATAAGAATAATATCATCGTATGCGGTCATACAAGGTTTAAAGCAGCGCTAAAGCTAGGACTTGAGACAGTTCCATGCATAGTAGCCGATGATCTTTCAGACGAGCAGATTAAGGCATTTAGACTAGCAGATAACAAAGTATCAGAGAAAGCTGAATGGGATTTTGAAATTCTAAGCGGTGAACTTGATGACATTATCAATATAGATATGGATTCATTTGGGTTTGAGTCAATTGATTTTGAAGAACCTGAGGAAGATGATTCTGAAAAGGTTAATGAAAGAGAAAGAACAGGAAACGCATATAACCTTGATGAATATGATGAACTTAGAGCAATAGGATTCTATCAAATGCCTACACTTGAAAGAATTGACTATGTTCCTGATGATCTTGTTGGTTTCAATTATGTATTGAATTCTGATAGATATGAATCAGGTGTTCATTTTTATATTGATGACTATCAATTTGAAAGAATTTGGGCATCTCCTCAGATGTATGTTGATAAGCTGGCACAGTTTGATTGTATTCTTACTCCTGACTTTTCTCTTTACATGGATATGCCTATGGCCATGAAGATATGGAATGTATACAGAAGCCGTTTAATTGGTCAGATCTATCAGGATAGAGGGCTTAGAGTGATTCCCACTGTATCGTGGGCTGAACCAGAAACATTTACTTTTTGTTTTGACGGTATTCCTTCTAACAGTACAATTTCAGTTTCTACTATTGGAGTTAAGCGCAGCAAGGAAGCCACAAAGATATGGACACAGGGCATGGATGAAGCCATGAAGAGGCTGAAACCTAAGAATGTGCTTGTCTATGGTGGCAACATTGGCTATGACTTCAAGGGTGCTAATGTAAAATACTATGATAATCATGTAACAGAAAAGATGAAATCAATGAAAGGAGAAAAACGATAAATGAGACTGAATCAATTTAGATTTGAGTTTAATCGAGTTAATTTTTTTCAATTGTGTGAAGGAGTGTGGATGTATAGAAAGCCCATTGAAATATGGCATGAAAGAACAGATGAATTAATCAGATTTAAGAGTGTTGATGAAGCACTAGATTATAGCGTTAATGGTACAAAAGTAAGAGAGATTATTGATAAGATGGAGCATCTTCCTTCAATTGAATTGAAAGGTGGAAGAGGTGCGTCTAGTGATACATCGAATAAAACGTTTAAATTTGGACATGCTAAAATAAGTTGGGAAGGTCAAAAGACCTTGCTCCCTGCTAAAATGAACACAAAAATTAAAACTAAAAGTCCGGAAGATGCTATAGCGTATTTCAATAAAAAACATCAAAATTCAGATCATGAGTGGTCTGTTGAGGTTGATGATCAAGGGTTTATTCATCAATACAATGAAGGTAATAAAACGTCTGTCTGGGGAAAAGGTACAAATACATCAAGAAATAGAAAGACAATTATTGTTCATAATCATCCTAGCGGTGGGCATTTCTCAGATGCTGATTTATTAAATGTAGCATCTGACCGTAATGCAAATGGTGTTATTGCTTCTCCAAGCAAGAAGAATTATTACTATAAATTTGAAAAAGGTTCTCATTTCAAGCCTAATGAGTTTTCTAGAGCAATCAGAAATGCACGAATGAAAGGTAAATCATATGATGATGCAGTAGATAAATGGCTTACTAAGCATGCTAAGAAATTCGGCTATAAGTATAGCAAGGTAAAAAAATAAGCGATAGTAATAAAGGCAGGTGATAGCAATGGCAAAAAGTGAGTTCGCAAACATGACAGCAGAAGAAAGAAGAGAGAACGGCCGAAAAGGCGGACTTGCATCTGTCAAGGCAAGAAGAGAAAAGAAGGCAATGAAAGACAATCTTGCATCGCTTCTTTCCATGTCTCTCAAATCCGGTAAGATAGCCGATGTGGACACAATAAAGAACTTTGCTGCATTGAATGGCAAGAATGTGACTGTACAGGATGCAATACTCATTAAACAGGTTCAGAAGGCAATGAAGGGCGACACTAAGGCAGCAGAATTCATTAGAGACTTGAGCGGTAATAAGCCTGGCAGTAGTCTTGACATCAAGTCAAATGGACAGATAGTAATTATAGATGACATCGAATAAAGCAAAGCTTTCTGACATTATAGGCCCAGCGTTCTATGATCTTCATAAATATGTTAAGACTAATGCATATACGCATTACTGGCTCAAGGGTGGACGTGGTTCCTTAAAATCTTCTTTCATTGGTACAGAAATTCCTTTAGGGATTATGAGAGATGCGAAACGTGGTGTAATGAGTAATGCCGTTGTTATCAGACGTGTAAAGGACACTTTAAGGGGTTCAGTCTATGAACAGATTAAGTGGGGCATATTCATGCTGAAGGCTGAAGAAGATTGGGACATACCTGAATCTAAGTTACAGATGACATACAGGCCGACAGGACAACAGATAATATTCAAAGGTGCTGATAATCCTAAGAAGTTGAAATCTATCAAGGTGTTTGTCGGCTATGTTAAATACGTATGGTATGAAGAATGCGACGAATTCGAAACATATGACAAGATAACCAATATCAATCAGTCTCTTCTACGTGGTGGTCATGAGTATTGTGTATTTTACTCTTTCAACCCTCCTGAAAGCCAAAGAAATTGGTGCAACAGGCAAGTTCTAGTAAAAAGAGATGATACATATGTCTCTCACACGACTTATTTACAGGCGCCTCCTGAATGGCTTGGGGAGCAGTTCTTAATAGAAGCCAACCACATGAAGGAGACAAAGCCTGATAAGTATAAGCATGACTATTTGGGAGAGGTAACTGGAACAGGTAGCGAGGTTTTCACAAACCTTGATATACGTGAGATAACCGACGAGGAAATACAGGTATTCGATAGATTGAAAAACGGATTGGACTTTGGGTATGCTGGTGACCCATTAGCATATGTCAAAGCGAATTATGACAAGACGCGCAGGCGTCTTTTTATTTTTGGTGAAGTATATGGAACTAGACTATCAAATGCCAAGGCCGTAAAACTCATAAAAGAGATTAACCCGCTCAACAAGCTAGTCACTGCTGATTCAGCTGAACCAAGAACTATTAATGAATTCAAGTTATTAGGTCTCAATATCATCGGTGCAAAGAAAGGCGCTGACAGTGTAGACAATGGAATAAAGTTCCTTCAGGACTTGGACAAGATAATTATAGATCCTGTTAGATGCCCCAATGCTGCACGTGAATTCAATGACTATGAAATAGAGATGGACAGAGACGGCAACCTTAGAGGGGACTTCCCCGACAGAAACAACCACACTATAGATGCGGTTAGATATGCTATAGAAAATGAAATCCTTATGAAGAAGGCAAGAGCAGGAAAGAGGAGATTTTAAAAGATGTATTATACTTTCACGATTCCACGAGAAAAATTCGACGAGACAAACATAGACAGAAGCATGATCCTTCGTCTAATTAGCAAGCATTATAGTATTCGTGCTCCTGAGATATTGAAGAATGTCGGCTACTACTTTGGCAAGCACGCCATCATGAACAGGGAAAAGAAGTTCAAGAACCAGCCGAACAATAAGATCATGGTAAACCATGCTAAAGATATATCAGATACAGCAACGGGCTATTTTCTTTCAAACCCTATCACATTCAAGAAGAATACAGAAGACGGCAATATTGATAAGCTGACAGGTGCTTTCGTTGATGCTGAAACAGATGATACAGATTCATGCAATGCTATCAATATGTCACGTGCTGGTGTCGCTTATGAGTATGTTTACTTATGTGAGCATGAAAGCAAGCTGATGACCAAGACACTTGACCCATTGTCAACATTCAAGGTTTTCGATGCCTCAATTGAACAGCATGAACTATTCAGCGTTTATTATTCGATTGAAAAAGATGATTCTACTGACAGGTTCAATATCATTGCGACAGTTACAAGTGAGAACTATGTCACAAGAATCGGAATCACATGCAATGAGGAATTTGAAAAAGGCGAGTTTTCAGAACTAGGTGAGCCTTACCCACATTTCTTGGGTGAGGACCCTATCATTGAGTATAGAAACAACATGGACTGCATTGGAGACTATGAACAGCAGATTTCTCTTATCGATGCATATAATACATTATGCTCTGACAGAATCAACGATAAGGAGCAGTTCATTGATGCAGTACTTGTTGTCTATGGTGCTCTTTTAGGTGATGACGATGAAGAAGCAACAAAAGCACTCCAGGCTATCCGTAAGAACGGTGTTATGGAACTTCCTAGTGATGCACGTTCTGAATATCTAACTAGAACTTTTGACGAGAATGCGGTGGAAACACTCAAGCGCTCAATAAAGGAAGATATCTATTCACTTTCTCATGTTCCTAATCTGACAGATGAAAACTTTGCTGGCAACAGTTCAGGCATTGCCATTCAATATAAGCTTCTAGCACTTGAGACTCTCACCAAGACAAAAGAGAGATATTACAAGAAAGGGCTTAAGAAGCGTATAAGAATGTTCTGTACTTACCTCAATCTAAAGGCAATTGCTGCTGATCAGTCAATGATTGAGCCTGTATTTACAAGGGGATTACCACAGAACCGTCTTGAATTATCACAGATTATTGCGAATCTTAAAGGTGTTGTATCAACTAAGACACTTCTTGCATTGCTTGACTTTGTTTCAAACGTCGATGATGAAATGAAAGAAGTCAAAAAAGAACAACAGGAAGCACTTGAAACACAGAAGCAGTTATTTGATACCGAAAATCAGAATACTCCTCCAGAAGATGAAGAAGAAACAGATGATCACAAGGAAGATGGTAATAATGATGATGACAAAGACAAGGAATGATAGTGCTCTGTTATGACTAACATCAAAAACATAAAGTACTGGGAAATGCGAGAAGCAAGGAACATGTACAAGGATATGCAGTTGGCTGAGGACTGCGCCAAAGAGTTGAGCGTAATTTATAGCAAGGCTGCAATCTACACTGCCAAGCAGATTGAGGGAATATTCAATAGATTCGCTTCAAAGCATCATCTAACAAGAGACGAGGCTATTAATCTTCTTTCAGAGGCTGATAGTAAAGATTTCGAAAAACTGCTTGAGGTATACAAGAATAAGACAGGCGCCCAAAAAAGAGAGGTGCTAGCAGAATTGGAAGCCCCAGCATACAAGAACCGTATGAAGAGGCTTGATGATATTAACAAGTCAATTAATAAGCTGATTAATGCCATTGCATCCAAGGAAAGAGATGCAATAGGGAAGACAATGCGAAAGGTCTATGAAAGCAGTTATCACCATGCAGTATATGAAGCTGCAAGAATGAGTGGTCTAGATCTTCAGACAGGCCCTATTGATGAAGGCGCTCTTGAAACCATTCTGAAAAAGAAATGGTCAGGACAGAATTATTCAGAAAGAGTATGGAACAATACTCAGAAGGTGGCCGATGCACTAAAAGAGGAGTTCATGATAGGAGCCCTCACAGGAAAGACAGAGAAGGAAATGACCGACTCAATCAACGAACAGTTCCTATCAGGTAGAAATAAAGCTAGAAGACTTGTAAGAACTGAATCATCATACATTCACAATGAAGCGCACTTTCAGGCTTACAGGGATTACGGCATAGAGGAGTATAGATTTGTTGCAACGCTAGACCTTAGAACGTCTCAAATTTGCCGTGAGAAGGACGGAAGTGTATACAGGGTGAATGATAAGAAGATAGGTGTAAACGCCCCTCCGATGCACCCATGGTGCCGTTCTACTACTATTATGAATCTTGACGATGAAACTATGCATAGTCTAGAAAGATTTGCTAGAGACCCTGTTACAGGTAAAAAAATGAAAGTTCCAGCGGATGAGACTTATAAAGAGTGGCATAAGAGAATGGTTGAAAAGCATGGTGATGAAGCGATTAATACGGCTGAGAAGTCAACCAAGAATTATTCTAGAGATAATATTCAGTACCAAAATTATTGCAATGTTCTTGGAAACAAGTTAGTTCCTGATTCATTAGAAAAGTTTCAGGAAGTAAAATATGGCAATAAGAGCCAGTGGAATGATTTAAAGTATAAATTTAGAACAGTGAATCGTTATAAAACAGACTATGGTAAAGTCGATGCTGAAACGATTCTAGAACTAGATAAAGAAGCCCTTACTGCAAAAGATAAGTATATGACAACAAGAACAGCAAAAGGAAATGTTGCTTCTATGAAAATTGGCGATGATGTTTATATTGCTTCAAGTAGAATATCAGACAATAGCGATAAAGGTTTCATAAACTATAGAGGAGATAATAGTAAGCTAATATTATCTCCTTCAGAAAAAAAGCTGCATCCTCATACAGATGATGAACCATATGAAGGACATGAAGGCGAATATACTAGAGAATTTGATACTGAGTATAAATTTTTTGAATATATTTATGATAAGGTTTTAAAAGGAGAACTAAAAAACCAAGAAATTTTCATCTTATCTCAAAAAAGTATGTGTTATAGCTGTGATTCAGTTTATAATGAACTTGTAAACAAGAAAGAAGTTATAGATGCAAACATCAAAATAAATGTTGTATCTGGGAAAAATAACAATTCATGGATTTATAGAAATTATACTAATGAATCTTTGAATAACATGAAAAACAAAATTAAAAAGAAAAAAGGTGAAAATAATGAGCAATGAGTATGATGACTTAAAACACGATTTTAGAACAACATATATTAAAAGCGGGCATCAATCTGTGGGCATGTTTCATTTAAATGATTTTGGACCATATTTTAAAGGAGACCCTTTGCTTGCGTTACAAGTATCTTTGGCACTTGCTACTATAGAGGCGGAATTATATCCTACACTTAATGATGGAGTTAACTATATGTTCTATCATACTTATGAGAATGTTGATCAGATTGTCGTAGGAGTGCATGTCGAGACTCAAGAAGAATTGGATGAAATGAAGCGCGATAGGGATTTTGTACTTAATTCAGGCAAACTTGATTATGAAGATGCCTTTAGAGACGAATTGAATAAAAAGGAATAATGAAATATGGCAAGAGATGATTATCATGTAATTGTTTATCAGATTCTATCCTACCTGTATATGCAGCTAAAGCAAGGGAAGGATATTGATGCATCACTCATAAGACATGACAGTAAATATCTGCAGATCAACAGAAAGTACTGGACTTATGTCATAGTGAATCTGTTGAATGAGGGATATATCAGTGGGATAGTAATTGACCAGGATATAGATGAAAACATAGAAATATACAACCTTGATAAATGTGAGATTACACCAAAAGGAATAGAATACCTTACTGATAATTCAACTATTGAAAAAGCCAAGCGATTTATGAAAGATTTGAAAGACATATTACCGTTCGTATAAGCCGACTGTTTAGTCGGTTTTTATTTTACTCAATTTCAAGAAAGGAGAATCATATGGCTGAAGGATTGAAACCACATCATCACCAGTACTTTGAGTATGACTGTAAAAGTCATTTTGACAGCCGTAGGCACGTCATTGTTAAGAAGGTGACATATATGTGCATGATATGCGGAAAGCTCTCTCACGAGACATATGAGGAGTACTGTCCGCCTCCCAAGGAAAGAAAACCTAAAGCATTGATGAAATACAGAAGCAGACAGAAGAGCGGTTGATGTTCTTCTTTTTTTCTGTTTGTCCATAACTTGCATATGACATTAAAAGGTGCATGGATATAACAGTCATACGGACTATAAACGGAGGTATTTAATTATGGAATACGTTAAGAATATGATGCCTTTAAACCTTCAGCTTTTTGCGGAAGAAGGGGAAGAGGGGGAAGAAGATACAGGCGATGAAGGGAATCCCGATAATGCGCAGTCAGGTGAACCGGAAGATGGTAAAGCCAAAGTAACAACCCTCACAGAAGACGATGTGGACAGAATCGTCCAGAAGAGACTTGCCCGTGCAAGAAAGAAGTGGGATAAGGATCATACGGAAGCCGAAAGGCTTAAGAAGATGACAGATGATGAAAAGAAGCAGTATGAGGAAGACAAGAGAAAAGAAGACCTTGACAATAGAGAAGCAGCGATTACTCGTAGAGAACTGACTGCAGTTGCCAAGGAACAGCTTAATGCTGCAGGAGTTCCAGCAGACATGGCTGACTTCATTGATGCTGATTCCGTAAATGAATCTGTCAAGAGACTCTCTAAAGCATTCAAGGGAGCAGTTCAGCAGTCTGTTGATGACCGATTAAAAGGGAAAGCACCTTTAGACAAGGCAAAAAACAATGTATTGACTGCTGAAGAAGAGAATGCAAGAAAGGCATTCGCAAATGCACTTAAATTTTAGAAAAGAGGTATAGAACATGGCAATTAACACATTAGCGTATTCAACTATTTTTCAGACTGAACTAGATAAACAGATGGAGCATCTCACTCTTACATCATGGATGGATGCCAATGCCGGACAGATTAAGTATGACGGTGGTGCAGAGGTAAAAATCCCTAAGATGTCATTAGTGGGCTTAGGTGACTATAACAGAGATGAAGGATATAAACAGGGTGCTGTTACTCTTGAATATGAAACATTCAAAATAACACAGGACCGTGGAAGAAAGTTCCTTCTTGATGCAATGGATGTAAATGAAACTAACTTTGTGGCATCTGCTGGCACTGTCATGGGAGAATTCCAGCGTTTACATGTTGCCCCTGAAGTAGATGCTTACCGTATTTCTAAGGTTGTTTCTGATGTTACAACGAAGAAATCAGCCAACATCCTAACAACTGTATTGACTGAACAGAATATTCTTTCTGAATTAGAAAAGGCAGCGGATACTATCCGTGATAAGGGATATCAGGGCGATATCATCTGTCATATTACATATGATACTTTAAGATTATTAAAGGAAAAGATGGTAAACAGCAACCTTACATCAGGTAAATTAACTATTGGAAATATCACATTAGACATCTATAAGCTTGATGAAATCACATTCATTCCTACACCAAAGAACAGAATGTATTCAGCTATCAAGGTTGATGCTGGAGCAACAAAAGACAAAGGTGGATATACAAAAGGTGAAACTGCTAAGGATGTAAACTTCTTAATGGCGCCAATCAATAGTGTTATCGGTGTTACTAAACAGGACAAGACAAGAGTATTTGACCCTGATACTAATCAGGATGCAAATGCTTGGCAGATTGACTATAGAAGATATCATGACTGCTGGGAAAAGGACAACATGCTTGACCTAATCATTGCTAACGTCTCAGCTGATGCGTAATGATCATTGTAAAAAGAATCAACGTTGAAAGGGCCATCCATGAGGATGACCTTCAGCGTTATACCAAACAGGGATATCGTGTCATTGAAGACAAGAAGAATGATGAAGATACTCCTGTAGAAAACAATGAAGTGACGGACCTCAACGATATGACTGTTGACCAGTTAAAGACTATTGCAAAGGAAAAGGGCGTTAGCGGATATTCTAGTCTTGTTAAAAAGGAACTGGTCGCAGTTCTCACTAAGATGCAGGAGGAGTAATCTATGGATCTAGTTGAGATTGTTGCTGAAAGAGCAGGAATGAGTCAGGAACGTGCAAAATTATATATTGAATTGGCAAAACAGCGTGCTCTTTTACATACAAACCGCACTGTATACATCACTGCAATGGATTCCTGTGTGGCTGATCTAGCATGTGCCATATACTTCAGAGAGGGCATGGTTGGAGAATCATCACATTCAGAAGGTGGCATCACATCAACTTTTCAGTCTTCCACTTATGAAGATATTCTCTCAACTATCAACAACTTAAGACTGATTCGTGCAGGAGGAATCGTTCACGAAAAGAAGCCGGAGGGGAACCAATGAGACTTTCAGTGCTTAAGAACTATCCTGTATATGAGCCTGTCATCGAAAAAGATGGTGAAGGTGTCACTACTGAAAAGTGGATCAAGAGAAAATCAATGCTTCTTGAAGTATGGCCTGCATCCGGTAAGTTACAGGCTGAAATGTATGGCGAGAGACTGAACTACATTCTTAATATGATTCTTCCTAAGAATAAGGATGATGATTTCAGACTCACTGAAAAGTGGGGCGTGAATGTCTATAACCATTCAATCGATGAACCGGATTACAGAATCATCAGCATGAAGGAATATAACAGACACTATCTCTATGAACTGGAGAAGATTATTAAATGAGCCTCAATGGTGCTAATGAATTATTTAGAAAGCTTCGTGCTATAGATGCCGTTCTTGAGAATCCAGAACAGGTTCTTGGAAAGGCTGCGGCAACAATCAGAAGTGGTTGCGTTCTTGAATGTCCTGTAAATAATGGTGAATTAAGAAATTCCATTAAGACAAGAGTTGAAGGCGACAAGGGATATGTTTATACAAATAAGGCATATGCTCAATATGTTGAATTCGGAACAGGTCGAAAAGGTGCAGCAGACCATGCTGGAATATCTCCATATGCACATCCTTCTTATACTATGGAACCTTGGTGGATTCCTGAAGAGAAGTTATCAGAAGAAGCAATAAATAACTATCATTGGGTAGTTATCGAGGTTGATGGAAAGAGATATTACAGGTCGGATGGACAGCCGGCACAGCCATTCATGTACCAGGGAGCAAAGAAGACTGAAAAGAAAGCAGTGAAGGATGCTGGTATAGTAATCAGCCAGTTAATTGAAAAGGATTAAAAGCATATGATCAACATTAAAGATAAAGTATATAAGGCTCTGACAGATGAAGGCCTTGAAGTCACTGATATCTATCCTAAGGACTGGGCAAAGCTTCCAGCAGTTCAGTATGTTGAGGAAGATAACAGCGTGGCAGAATGGACGGATGACAAGGAGCAGACATCACATGTCCTTTACAGAATCGAAATCTGGGATACTAAGAGTACATCAGATACAGCCTTGAAAGTTGATAAGGCATTATCAGCAATGGGGCTAAAGAGAGTATCATGCAGAGATATTGATGATGCATCAGGACTTAGACACAAGAAAATGAATTATGAAGCATATTATGATAGTGAATACATCTACCATGGTATGTAACTGATAAGGAGGAATTATATAATGCTAGCAAATGGCGCTAAATTATCATATGACAAGACAAACAAGGGAACTTCTTTCACTGAACTTCCAGGGTTGAAGAAGCTTCCTGACATGGGAATTGAAAAAGAAAAAGTTGAAAACTCTTCACTTGATGATGCAGTTAAGGTCTATGAGTTTGGTATCGGAGACCCTGGAGACCTTGAATATACATTCAAGTATGACAACAGCAAAGCAACATCTTCATATAGATTAATGAGGGAACTAGAAAAAACAGGAGATACCGCAATGTTCAAGGAAACATTGAAGGACGGTACTACAACTACATTCTCAGGACAGGTCACTGTTAAAAGAGCAGGTGGCGGTGTCAATGATGCTATTGAATTCACTGTTGCAATCGCATTACAGTCTGAACTCACTGTTACTGACCCAACAGACGTAGCAGCATAGAAAGGAAGATATAGATAAATGGAAGTAAAAGCAAAAAGAAAACCCTTCATCATTTGGAAGATTGGTGAAGAAGAATACAGATTAAAATTAACAACAGGAGAAATCTCAAGACTAGAACAGATGTATGGGGGAAGTCTTATCAATCTTCTTAATACAGAAACAGGCATGACACCATTATGCACTATGCTGGACATCGTTCATGGTGGTCTTCAGAAATTCAACAGTAACATCGACAGAAGCGATGTGAATGATATGTTTGATAGATACATCGATGAAGGTGGCTCACAGACAGAGTTCCTTAGTGATGTTCTTATTCCATTGTTCCAGGTATCGGGTTTTTTCTCTGGGGCTCTCGAAACGAAAATGGAAAAGAAAATGGCGGAAGCCAAGAAGAATCTCTAGAAGATATCCTGATTACAGATTACATATACAAGGCGGTCTATGATCCAGCGCTTGATGCTGGAGTAGCCCCCTTTTCATTTTGGAATTATTCGTTAGATGAGCTATACGATATTATTTCAGCGCATGAAAGAAAGAAAAAAGAAATGGTGCGACAGGAAGCGATATCTCTTCAGATACAGGCCCTTCAGATAAGGGATTGTATTTCTGCTGTCCTTAATGGTAAGGATGATTCATTCACTCCTGCACAATTGTGGGACTTCTATCCTTCACTTTTTGAAGAGGATAGGAAAGAGTTTGAAAAAGAGAGGGAAAGAAAAGAGGTCGCAAGCGCTAGATCTTCTCGTATTGCCTTCAGTAGAAGACATAATGAAGCATTAAGAAAAAGAAAGGCGGTGATGCAGAATGACGGTAGAGGAACTGCAGATAGTAATATCTGCTCAGACGAAATCAGCGAAATCAGAACTGAACAGCGTGAAGAATGAAGTCACCAGCCTAAAGAATCATGTTGATAAGGTCACAGGATCAATTGGCAATTCATTCAAGAGTATTCGCAATATTGTGGCGGGTCTTGGTATTGCTTCTCTGATTAAATCAACGATATTAGGGAATGTTGATGCTGCAATCAAGAGAGTTGATACTCTTAGCAATTATAGCCGTGTGATGTCGAATCTAGGCGTTGGCAGTGTTCAAGCGAATGCATCTGTACAGAAACTAAGCAATAAGCTTATTGGACTTCCAACAACCCTAGACGATGCATCAGGCGCAGTACAGAGATTTACATCAGTGAACAGTAACATCTCTAGATCAACAGATATGTTCCTTGCACTTAATAATGCTATTCTAGCTGGTGGTGCAAGTTCAGAGATACAGAAATCAGCCCTAGAACAGTTGTCACAGTCATATGCTAAGGGTAAACCCGATATGTTTGAATGGCGTTCAGCGATGACTGCAATGCCTGCACAGATGAAACAGGTGGCTGAGGCCATGGGTTTTGTCA
>ENA-ORPK01002190-ORPK01002190.1-human-gut-metagenome-genome-assembly--contig:-NODE-2190-length-13939-cov-5.791487_pt1 | contig 13939 bp, 9 predicted proteins | sample MGYA00242139_ERZ509068 | MGnify/ENA primary metagenome ERZ509068 (study PRJEB26280, sample SAMEA2338687) | human gut metagenome | biome: human gut; feature: human-associated habitat; material: faeces... | reverse complement strand
TCGCCAGAAATCTGCAAGCAGCTTTCTGGCTCTCTTGCGCTCATTATATCATAATATTATAGTCTATAAGATAAAAAGTGGCAATCTTTATAAAAGCTATTATTAAGAGTATCTTTATAAAATGTAATATTAAGAGAGCTATTAAGTTAGTTGTAAAATTTGCTTATGACACTCACATCATTATATAAGTTTAGTATATAGAAATAATTGCATTATTAGCTACAACTGTATTTTATAGATTAGGTTTTATCAGACAAAATATGCGAGGTTAATATATGTGTAGTCAAAACATGATAAAAAATGCTTTATTTTTATTATCAAATGGGTTAAAATTTTATTAAATATGAATACGTTGTATATGGAATAAAAAGGAAGTAAATATTATGAAAGATATTCAGTCTGATAAAGCTGTTAATTATATAATTAATCAGATAAAAAAACTTGAAAAAAATGTTGATGAATACAAATATGAAATCAATTCAATAGAGTTGGAACTTAAATCCATATGCAATAAGATGAATGAAGTATTAAATTCGGGCGATAAAACACAGGATTTATTCATATCAACTAATTGTGACAAATACATAGAAAAAGAATATAAAAATCTTTGTAATAAAAAAGAGTCGCTTGAAAATTTGAAAAAGAAAAAAATATCTGATCTTGATGAAGTTATTAACAAAATTAATGAAATGAGAGAAGTTATTAACAATTCGTCGGATGAAGATAGTGAAAATGTGTATAATAATAAATCAGAAAGTGAATTAAATGAATCTGATGCAGAGATATTGTGGATATTAGAAGAAGACAGACAGCGTATATCAAGAGATATTCATGATACAGTAGTTCAGAATCTTACTGCACTTATACATAAGGAAGAATTTATCAATCAGATATTAGATAAAGATGTAAATCGTGCTAAAATAGAAATAAATAATGCAAAGTTATTAATAAAAGATAGCGTTAAAGATCTTAGGAATATTATATATCAGTTAAGACCAATGGAACTTGATGATCTAGGCTTTAATGAAGCACTTCTTAATCTTATAGATAAATTAGACGATAGCTATAAGAATATAATGATACACACAACTATTGATTGTAGTGATGATATATCACAGATCGCAAGCATATCGAGTCTTAGAATTATAAATGAACTATCTAGTAATTCATATAAGTATGCTGATTGTTCTAATATATACATAGATATATCCACGGATGAGCAATATATATATATAGATTATCGTGATGATGGCTGTGGTTTTGATTATAATTCAATAGGCAAGGTTAAAAATAATAATAGTGGATACGGAATAAGAATGTTAAATGAAAGAATAGTACTTCTTAAAGGAAGCATTGAATATGACAGAGACAGAGCAGAGTTTAAAATTAAAATCCCAATATATTGATATTGACTTGAAATTAAGAACGTTGTATCTGTGTATAACTTGTTATTTTGTACATTATTAAAATAGATTATGATGATAGGAGTTAAAACTGTGGACAACATGATACTGCTCATATAAGCGTAATGTTGGAATGTGTGGAAAACTTTTATTAATCATTAGAAGGGATGGTTATAATATGCCTGTTAATATATTGTTAGCAGATGATCATAGAATGGTCAGAGAAGGACTGAAACAATTGTTGGAAATGGATGATAATATAAATGTTGTTAGTGAGGCTGATGATGGATATGAATGCCTTAATTATGCCAATAAAACACAGCCTGATATTATTCTTCTTGATATAAATATGCCTAATCTTGATGGACTTCAAGTACTTGATATTATAAAAAGCCAGAAGATGAAGTGCAAGGTAATAATACTTACAATTCATAATGAAATAGATTATTTAATAAAAGCTCTGGATAAGGGCTGCGATGGATATATATTAAAGGATTCAGATTTTGATACTTTAAAAAAAGCTATAATGACAGTATATAAGGGTGAAACATATATAGAACCAAGCCTCGTTCCTTTACTAAATGTTAGACTTGCAGAAAGAGATATTATGAAAGACAGAACCAATGAGCTTACAAGAAGGGAAATAGAAGTGTTAAGGATGATAGCTGCAGGTTCGTCAAACAAAGAAATAGCTTCGGTTTTAAATATAAGTGAGCGTACAGTTAAGAATCATATCTCTAACATATTTAAGAAAATTGATGTTTCTGATAGAACACAGGCAGCGGTGTTTGCTATAAAAAATGATATAATTACGTTGAAATAAATTGAAAGCGTTTAATAAATAATAAATAGAATTAAATTAAATTGAAAATGTTTGCTGAATAATGATTTGATTAAATAAAAAATGTTTAGTGAAAAATAAAATAAGATGAATGAATTTTATTTAATTAGATAAAATTAGATTAGACTGATATGATAAATTTTATATTTATTATATCAGTCTTTTTGTTTCACGTGAAACATATTATACATATTATAGGAATTAAAATTAAAAAATGCTTTAGTAAAAATATTTAAGAATATTATTTGGTGTCAAAATATACACTTGTACTTAGTTTAATAATCTTTGAAAATACACTAATATTTATGTGACAAGTTTATTGTTTATAAATTATACGAATTTAATATGTATCACTATATTTTGAATACATGTATTTTGTAAGATTTTTGGAATATATATATTTATAAATTATATAAAATATTATAATTAATTATGTTTCACGTGAAACATAATTAATGTCATAGCAAAAAATTGTTACTAACTGATACGATTGGATTTTATATATTGTCATTGTTGCATAATTTAAGTAATTCTCTAATATCTTAAACTTTCATAAATGGCATGTTTTACAACTTTTTGTTTTCAAAGTAAGACCAGAATGAAAGTGAAATGAAATAGTTCAATTATAAATGTTTTATTATTCTATTACACTTTGATTTAATAATGCTTTACTGTATATCACATACCTTAAACTAATGGCAATATGAGCTATCACACCATGAAACTATAAAATTTTAATTTATTTCACTTTAGTTATTAGATGATTTACTATTATATAATATGTTATGCTTCACTCGTTGTTTATTCATGTATCTGCGCATTCGAGCTATTACGTCATGCGTTGCATGATAATTCGTTCTTTAATGGCACAAGAAAAATAAATGTCTGCTTTGCAGCCGCTTTCTTTTCTTTTGTGTTCAATATAATTTAAGTGTAATAATTATATTGATGATAGTGAAAATATCAATTATAAAAATAGTGATTATAATATGATGTGAGTGTCAAAAGTGAATTTTGCCACTTACTGATGTAACCAGATTGCTTCATTGCTGTGCGATTCATGCAATTCTTGAACACCTCAAACTTACATAAAATGGCGTATTTACAACGTTTTATTCTGTTTTCAGTGTTCGACTTGTAAATAAGTGTAAATCGCTTATTTGTGCGAACACAAACGAAATTTATACTTTTGACACTTACATTATAATATTCAATAAAATAGTCTGCAATTGCTGCATATTGCGGACTGAAATTAATAAAATATATGAAAAACGCTCAATAAATATTGAAAAAAATATAGTTTAGTATTAGACTATTATAGTGGATAAATAGATAGATTACATTTGAATGATTAAAACATATATTAATGAAATAACCTTAATATAGTTATTATACATAATGTGAAAAATTGTTCAACAAATATTATTGATAAATATTAACTGATGTATCTTTACACATTTTTTATTTTTATAGAGTCTGATTTTTAATAAAAAGTCACATTTATGATTTTAATTCTACTTATAGTATTGAGTTGGGTGCAAGTTCAATAAAAAGCTTTATTATATAAGCAGAAATGATTTTTGAAAATTAGTATTTGTATTATAAAATAAAATGTAATGTTTCACGTGAAACATATAGATAGTGATGGTTTTATCTAATAAGTTATATACAATTTTGAGATATGTTTTTCTGATTTGAATGTTATAATATTTAATTATACGAACTTGGATTGATGCATTGCTACGCAATTTATTCAATCCTCTAACATCTGAAAATTTTACAAATAATATATTATAATACCTGGGTTAAAAGGTCTAAACCCATATGAGCTCGCTTATAGGTGGGTTTAGACCTTGGACCCCCTACGATATGAACATGAAAGTGGGATGATAATCCCACGATATGTGAATATTGGGAGGATTGTGGAAGTGCGTAGCACGGAACAATTAGTAGGTATCAAAGTTGGGGACTTTTGACCCCGACATCATATTATTATATCAGGTAAAAGACATAAACCTACATGAGTTTATTTATATGTAGATATGAAACCTTAAGACCTGCCCCAATATGAATATAGAAGAGGGATGGTAATCTCACATTATGCGAATATTGTGTAGGCTGCTATGTGTCAGAGGTACATGTTTAGCACGGGCTGGAGTATAGCTTAGACATGGGAGTACGTAATGAAAAATAATCCAAAGATATCAAAGTTGTGGGCTCTCGATTCAGAGAACTTTTATATTTTTATAATACAATGTTTCACGTGAAACGTTGTTAAACGTATATATCACATTGTGGTTATTAAAATTCTCTATATTAAGTTTGTATTAAAATAGAGAAAAAGCTTTTAACTATTTAATGGAAAGAGGTTAAAAATGGGGAGAATTATAGCAATAGCTAACCAAAAAGGTGGAGTAGGTAAAACAACAACAGCTATAAATTTGTCGGCGTGTCTAGCCGAAGCTGGTCAAAAAGTACTTTTAATTGATATTGATCCACAGGGAAATGCTACAAGTGGGGTTGGTATTGATAAGAATAATGTTGATAAAACGGTATATGATGTTATTTTAAGAGAATGCAGCATAGAAGATGCAATAATACATAATGTATATGATAATTTAGATGAACTGCCATCAAATGTGAATTTAGCTGGTGCAGAGATAGATTTAATAGACGTAGACAGAAGAGAGTACGTGTTGAAAGACGAAATCTCAAAGGTAAGAAAAAAATACGACTATATAATTATGGATTGCCCTCCTTCTTTAAGTATGCTTACTGTTAATGCAATGACAGCAGCCGATACTGTACTTGTTCCAATCCAATGCGAATATTATGCATTGGAAGGATTATCACAGCTTATGTACACAATTAATCTTGCAAAAAAGAAACTGAACAAGAAACTAGAGATGGAAGGTGTTGTTTTTACAATGTTTGATGCAAGAACAAATCTTTCACTTCAGGTTGTTGAAAATGTCAAGGATAATCTTAAACAAAATGTATATAAGACTATAATTCCTAGAAATATAAGATTAGCAGAAGCTCCAAGTTATGGAAAGCCAATCAATCTGTATGATACAAAATCAACTGGTGCAGAAAGTTATAGATTGCTAGCACAGGAAGTTATGGACAGAGATAAGAAAATATAAGACAAGAATAAAAATGCAAAATATTTAAAATGTATTAAGATAGGAGAATGAATATGCCAGCAAAAACAGGTTCAAAAACAAAGAGTAAAGGTGGATTGGGTAGAGGAATATCAAATCTTATTAATGTTGATGATGAAAATGAAAAGAAAGAAGATAATGTGGTAGTTAAAGAAGTAGTAAAGGAAGTAGTTAAAGAGGTTAAAGTCCCATCTGAAACTAAAGTAAAATTATCACTTATTGAGCCTAACAAAGACCAGCCAAGAAAGGCTTTTGATGAAGATGCTTTGATAGAATTATCAGAATCTATTAAACAGTATGGTGTTTTACAACCACTGCTTGTTCAGAAAAAAGATAATTATTATGAAATAATAGCTGGTGAGAGAAGATGGAGAGCAGCAAAACTTGCAGGTGTTAAAGAAGTGCCTGTTGTAATAAAGGATTATTCTTCACAGGAGGTTATGGAAATAGCTCTTATTGAAAATATTCAAAGAGAAGATCTTAATCCTATAGAAGAAGCTAAGGCTTATCAGAGACTTATCAAAGACTACAGATTAAAACAGGATGAGGTTGCAGAAAAAGTATCTAAATCAAGAGCAGCTATAACTAATTCCTTACGACTTTTAAAATTAGATGAACGTGTCCAGGATATGGTTATGGAAGGAAAAATCAGTAGTGGTCATGCAAGAACTATTATATCTATTGAAGATAAAGATAAACAGTATATGATAGCTCAGAAAATATTTGATGAAAAGTTAAGTGTGCGTGAAGTGGAAAAATTAATGAAAACACTTGAAGCACCCGAAAAAAAAGAAAAAAAACTTCCAGCAAATGATTTTGTATATAGAGATCTTGAACAGAAGTTAAAAAATATAATGGGAACACAAGTTATTATAAAAAATAAGAGCAATAATAAAGGTAAAATAGAAATAGATTACTATTCGCAGGCAGAACTTGAAAGAATATATGATTTATTAAAGAAAATAAATGAATAAAAAGTGAAAAAGGTGAATAAAAAGTATATTGATATTCATTAATTCATTTAATTATTCGTATATTTGTTTATTTGTATATTTGTTTATTTGTATATTTGTTTATTCGTATATTTGCATATTCGTATATTTGTTTACTTATTTAAGTATATCTTTATTTAAGTATATATTTATTTATATATTTATGTATATATGTATTTGCACGATTACTCATTATGAATAAAATACATTATAAATAAACAGATAAATAAAACAATAAAAAACATGAAGGAGAAAAAATGTTAGATGTATTTGGCTTATTTAGCGTTGAAACGCTATATGTATTAATAGGAATAATTGCATTGCTTGTGATAGCTATTGTTCTATCAATAGTTGCTATAGCAAAGTCTTCATCAATGAAAAAGAAATATAATAAAATGATGGAGGGCTCTGATGGAAAGAGTATAGAGCAGATAATAAAAGAATATACAGATGATGTTAAGCTGCTTAAAAGTACTTATGAAGATAACACAGCTGCTATTAAGGATATATATGAAAAGCTGCAGTATACATTCCAGAAAATTGGAATTGTCAAATATGATGCATTTCATGAGATGGGTGGAAAACTAAGTTTTGCGTTGTGCATGCTCGATAGTAACAACAATGGTTATCTGGTTAATGTAATGCACAGTAATAATGGATGTTTTGCATATGTGAAGGAGATAATTAACGGAGAATCATTTATAGAACTTGGTGGAGAAGAAGAAAAGGCACTTAAGCAGGCAGTAGCTGGAAGAATGGGTGATGAAGAATTGAGCCAGGAAGTAAATGATATAGTGAATAATGTTAATCAGAAATAAAAAAACTTTGATAATGATATAATGCAAAACACAAAACGTAAGTAATAAAAAATAAAAAGAATACAATGAAAATACAAAAATAACTATAAAAATAAATAAAACGTGAGAATAAAAAGTATATTAAAAAGTATGCAATAAAGTACTGGAAATTATGTATAAAAAGGTGCATAATTAGTAAAGTATAATTATGAATACGAAATAATGGAGGAAAGTATGTTAGATTTAAAGTTTGTCAGAGAAAATCCAGACATCGTAAAGCAGAATATTAAGAATAAATTTCAGGATAGAAAGTTACCTTTAGTTGATGAAGTTATCGAGCTTGATGCACAGGCAAGAGCTGCACAGACAGAAGCCGATGAATTAAGAGCTAATAAGAATAAGCTTTCTAAGCAGATTGGTGCACTTATGGCTCAGGGTAAGAAAGAAGAAGCTGAGGATGTTAAGTCACAGGTTTCAGCAAGTGCTGACAGATTAGCAGAGCTTGAAGCTAAAGAAGCAGAACTGAATGAAAAAGTTACTAAGATTATGATGACTATTCCTAATATCATAGATCCATGTGTTCCTATAGGAAAAGATGATAGTGAGAATGTAGAAGTTGAAAAGTTTGGTGAACCAGTTGTTCCAGATTATGAGATTCCATATCATACAGAGATTATGCAGAAGTTTGATGGTATTGATTTAGATGCAGCTGGTAAGGTTGCAGGTAATGGTTTCTATTATCTTATGGGAGATATAGCAAGACTTCATTCAGCAGTTATATCTTATGCAAGAGATTTCATGATAGATAGAGGTTTCACATATTGCATACCTCCTTATATGATAAGAAGTAATGTGGTTACAGGTGTTATGAGTTTTGATGAGATGGATGCAATGATGTATAAGATTGAGGGAGAAGATCTTTATCTTATCGGTACAAGTGAACATTCTATGATTGGTAAATTTATTGATACAATAACACCAGAGGAAGAGCTTCCAAAGACTCTTACAAGTTATTCACCATGTTTCAGAAAAGAAAAAGGTGCACATGGTATAGAAGAAAGAGGCGTATATAGAATCCACCAGTTTGAAAAGCAGGAAATGATAGTTGTATGTAAGCCAGAAGACAGCAGAATGTGGTTTGATAAACTTTGGAAGAATACAGTGGATCTTTTCCGTTCACTTGATATTCCTGTAAGAACACTTGAATGTTGTTCAGGGGATTTAGCTGATCTTAAGGTAAGATCTATAGATGTAGAAGCATGGTCACCAAGACAGAAGAAGTACTTTGAGGTTGGTTCATGTTCTAACTTAGGAGATGCACAGGCAAGAAGATTAAAGATAAGAGTGCAGGGAAAGGATAAGAATAAGTACTTTGCACATACACTTAACAACACATGTGTGGCACCTCCAAGAATGTTAATAGCATTTTTAGAGAATAATCTTCAGGCAGATGGAAGTGTAAAGATTCCTAAGGTACTTCAGCCATATATGGGTGGTAAGACAGAGCTTAGCAAGTAAGTATAATATTATTATTGAAAATGCATGATAAAATGTGATTGTTAAAAGTAGAATTTGGCAATGGCTGAGATATCAGGTTTGTTTCATTATTTTTTAATTCAAGCAATACTTGCATCAGGATAATAAAATAACAGAAAAAATACCGTGCCATTATTAAATAATGACACGGTATTTGATATATAGAGAGATTTGTGTTATCTTTATAAATATATATGAGCAGGGGAATATTGAGTGTGGAGTTTATTAAGTTGTTTAAATGGAAAGTAGCTCGCAAGCGGAAATGGAGTATGTATGAAAAAGGTTAAGGTAAAAAGTCTTAAGGGGAATGAGATATTAGCCCTTCCTATAGTGACAGATGGTGGCACGGTACTTATACATGCAGATGTTGAGTTGAAGCCGGAGCTTATAAACAGAGCAATACGCCTGGGAATAAAGTCTCTTTATATAAAGGATTACCCTGAGGAAGTAATAAATAAAGAAAATTATAATCATATAGTTATATCCTCAGAAGACGATTATGATGATGTTTATAATGAAGGTCAGGATGTTAGCGATAGTGAATGTGCTGATGTAAAAAATGAAAAAAAGACTGAGTATAATAATAAATATATAGAAAATCACATTTATAAGGTAGAAGAAACTGCTATTAATTCAAGAACTATAATAAAAAATGTACTTGAGAAGCATATATATAGACATAATAGTGATTTAAAGATTATAGGTGAGCAGGCTGAAAAGATAATAGAATCAGTCATAGAAGAGCCTGAGGTTATTACAAATATAACTGAGATGAGAAATATTTCTACTGATATGTACACACATTGTATAAATGTATGTGCTTTATCAACTATCATGGCATTAAGATTAAAGATGAGTGAGAAGCAGGTAAGAAATATATCTATAGGTGCAATTCTTCATGATATAGGACTTAGATATATTAAAGTTCCATATATGAATACCAATGAAACATATATGAATGTAAAGGATGCACTGGAATATAAGAAACATACAATATTTGGCTACAGTTCTTTGCAGGATGAGGGATGGATACCAGATATTGCAAAAGAGATTATTCTGCTTCATCATGAAAGAATAGATGGAAAGGGCTATCCATTCCAACATAAGGGCGATAAAATAAAGACAGAAGTAAAACTGGTATCTTTATGTGATGATTTTGAGAGTCTGATAAGCGGAGTTGGTTCACCAAAGCTTAAGATATATGAAGCAATAGAATACATAAAGGCTAATCAGGGTATTAAGTATGATGCCACAATAACGGATAAATTGCTTGAATCAGTTGCTGTATATCCAGTGGGAATAAATGTTATAACAAGTGAAGGTGAAATGGGTGTTGTTGTAAGACAGAATCATAAGTTTACAGACAGACCTGTTATAAGGATGCTTAAGCATGCAGATGGTTCCCAATATAAGGATGACGTAGAGAAAGATCTTATGGAGTATCTTACATTGTTTATAGTAGATACGGAGTAGATCTTATTAAAGATTGTATAGTTAAAATATGTGATATAGGTCTGTAATAAATATGTGATATGGGCCTATAATAAAATAAGATATATATCTATAAATAGAAGGATAGTTATGAATTTATATATAAGGGCTATAGGGTTCCAGTATCTTGATGCGGATTTTGAAGAAGAGATGATTCACGCAGGAATATTAGACAGTATAGAAAAGGGTTTTGTTATAAAGAATACAAAGCTTAACAGAGGAGCGGTAATAGTAAGAGTAAGTGAATCAACAGGATTGTATATATATGGAAGATTCAAGGGTGATGAGTTTATATATGAGTATTATTTTCCGTTTATACTGGGGAAAACAAGCTGTGACAATTATGAGATAACCATTGAAAGGCATCTTGATAAGGAGTCGTTTGCTGTTGTATGTGATGAGTCAAGAACAGGAGTTACTCTTATATTTTATCTGCAGAATGTTATGGATTACCTTGAATTTATATTTGATAAGAATGGGCTTAAGCAGAAAGAGTATAATATTGATAGAAAGGGTTCAGTATATAGAATACCTATTAAAAATAAAAAGGTAAGTCTTACGGCACTCTCTATAGGTGGCATGATACTCCTGCCTTCTCACAGAAAAGTAGAGCCAGTAAAGGCAAAGAAGGAACAGGATGAAAGGGAAAAACTTATACAGGCAGCTAAGAAGGGTGATGAGACAGCAATAGAGAATCTGACAATTGAGGATATTGATACATATAATGAGCTGTCACAACGTATATTAAAAGAAGATGTATTTTCAATAGTTGATTCATCGTTTATGCCTTGTGGTGTTGAATGTGACCAGTATCAGGTTGTAGGAGAAATATTAGAGCTTGAAGAGGAAATAAATCACTACACTAAGGAAACTGTATATATTATGGTTATTGAATGTAATAATCTTAGCATGACAGTTGCTGTAAATAAGGCAGATCTGCTTGGAGAACCTGCAGTCGGAAGAAGATTTAAGGGTCAGGTATGGCTGCAGGGAAGTGTTGCATTTAAGGGGTAACAGATAAAATATAAAATTAAATGTAAAATTGAGTGTGAAATTTAAGGTGTATTTTAAGCAGATTATTTGCAGATTTTTTTTAGATTATTTGTAGATTATTTGCAGATTATTGAAATATATGTTTGCCACGTATATGTAAATGTGGTATAATACCTAAGGTTTTATCAGTTGGTAGAGTGATAGAACCTGTATAGAAGTTCCTTTAGTTAAATGGATATAACGGCCCCCTCCTAAGGGGCAGTTGGGGGTTCGATTCCCCCAGGGAACATTATCGAATTTTGGAAGAATCCGTTTAGATTAGATACATACAATCTAGTCTGGACGGATTTTTTGTGTGAGCAATGAGTCAAGGTTCCCTGTATATTGATTTTTTGACTGAAATGTGTACAATATAAAATATACTATCTTTTTACATCGGTGACATAAAATTAATATACAGAGCAGTGTGTATTGAGAGGATCGTTGACCTGAATCAGATGCATTTGAGCGTGGAAAGTAAAATCGAAGCAGCAGATGCACACAAGAGAAGGGGATATCTGTCAGAGAGTAATTTCATCAATCTGTATACGTTTGCCGGTATACTGAACGGAATGTGGTCCTGCGTAGACGAGTGAAAAAAAGATAAAGAAACCGGTAGCATTGAAAAGTTCCTGTCGGACAAGAAACGCGAACTGGAAAATGTTCATGAATTGGGAAAGTACAGCTTTTGCGAAAAAGGTGAGAATGCCTATATTCTGAGTATAGGAAACCATCGCTTTATTACGTTGCAATTCTCTTTGGAAAAGGCAAGAGGCACTTTGTATGGGAACGTCGGTGCGGCCAATATGCGAGAGTATATGGAAAATCAGGCAGCGGATCAGGAAGAGCACACACACCTCTTTGCAACAATCGGCAACAGTAAGATTGACTTGGAGGAAAATTTGTATCCCTCTGAATTGCGCATTAAAAATACGCATGTGAACGGAGGGCAGAACCCAGATAGTACCCTTGAATTTGAGCTGGATATAGTATTTACTAGAGATGGGATACGGGAGTGGAATAGGATAATGTTTTTCAGCGTTGATTTATATGGTGAGGATAGATTCCGGTTCGAGTATGCAAATGGGAGTTATGACAGTGTTGATGGGAAAATAGAAAAATTCATTTTTTAGGGAGGTGTTGTTTAGCAGATTAAAAATTCCTCATTCAAATAAAGTGAATGAGGAATTATAACATCATCCAAGTTCACAATCATTGAGTGCCTGCATTAAGTATTGCTTCAACGGCAGCATCTTCAAAGATGGTCTGTGATAGAATGAAGAAAACGATTTGATGTGTAAATCGAAATTTGTGGAGAGATTTCTTGAACTTTCCTTATTTTACGGGCTTTCCAGCCCCTTAAATAGTGAAATGATATGTATTTTCCCTTATTTTTGACCTTATGCGGAATCAGCAAGGGAAATAAGGGAATTTTTTATTTAGTCGTTGCCTGCCACTTTATCAAGAAGTCTGGCGGAGTTCCGCTTTGCCTTTCTTGTAGAGTGGGCGTAGACATTCATTGTGGTACTGACATCAGAGTGCCCTAACAGTTCCTGCACATCTTTTGGGGCAGCTCCGTTTGAGAGGAGGTTGCTTGTGTAGGTGTGTCGCAACTGGTGGAAATGGAAATTCTCAAATCCGTCCAGCCTTTTTGCAACTGATCGGCAGGCAATGCTGAGTGTGCTTGGCAGTTCCAGACATCCGTCCGGTCTCAGGCAGACAAAGGAGATTTCCTTGTAATCTACCGGGATTTCTTCGGTTCCGTCCAGATGATAATATTCATAATACACTCTGTTTTTGTCCTGTGCTTCCTTGTAGAAATTGCGGTGGTAAAGTTCACCATACTGCATCCGGCTTTTAAGCTGTTTTTTTCTGGCGGTTTTCAGTATTTCAGTCAGAGTATCGCCAAAATCAACAATCCTTACTTTCTTTCGCTTGGTCGGTCCGATGATGTTTTTATGTTTTGTGCCATCATAGCGGATACTTCTTTTAATGGTCAGGCATTGTTCTTCAAGATTGATGTCCTGCCATGTCAATCCGCAAACTTCACCGATACGAAGTCCCGCATAGTATGCGATCTGGATTGGCAGGATTGCAGGTGGATTCTTTACTTTGAGGTATTCTATCAGTCTCTCATAATCTTCATGGGAAATAGGCTGTATGCCTTCTTCTACCTCATCATCTGAGAATAAATCCACATCCTCTGCCTGTTTTTTCAGCTTAATATACTGCATAGGATTAAAAGTAATCAACTGTTTTGGAAATACTGCAAACCGGAAAGCCTGTTGTAATACTGCTGAAAAGGAATGGATGTAATCTTTACTGTATCCTTTTCTCACTTTTCCATCTGGAAATTCCCCACCGAATGTAAGCAGATCGAGAAATGCCTGTAAATGTTCAGCAGTAACGGTTTTTAATTTGCGTTCTGCAATCGGATGTTTCTTGATACAACGGATTGCACCAAGATAATTTTCCACTGTACCATTGCTGAGTGTTCCGACTTTCAGTTCTTCTTCCGCCCACATATCAAGAAGTTCTCCTACAGTAAGATTATCTGTCTTTGCGACAAATTTCTTGCTTTCGTAATCATCCATTGCCTGACGGAGCAGTTTTTCCGTTTCACTTTTACTTTCTGTTCCAGCGTATTCTTTCTGAACCAGATTGCCGCTTGCATCTTCTACAT
>ENA-ORPK01002184-ORPK01002184.1-human-gut-metagenome-genome-assembly--contig:-NODE-2184-length-13974-cov-3.077879_pt1 | contig 13974 bp, 16 predicted proteins | sample MGYA00242139_ERZ509068 | MGnify/ENA primary metagenome ERZ509068 (study PRJEB26280, sample SAMEA2338687) | human gut metagenome | biome: human gut; feature: human-associated habitat; material: faeces... | reverse complement strand
TTTGTGGGAAAGCAGTACTACCGTCTCCACATGCGGAATCGTTTTTCACCGCTTTAACAGTACGCGAACCCGCATAGTTACTGAGTTTTTACACCCTTTGACAGGTTGCTAATATCTGCAATCATAAGGTTAAGACATGGCGTACAGACCGTTTGACTTTGTAAACGTGTGGCGGGTACGCCGATATTTTGTAACACTTTTATAATGCAAAATCATTCTAAATACTGCTACCAAATTTGGTAATATATCTGTCCGCAGATTTGTTTAGGGCAGTTTTGCGAATGGCATTAACACCCCTTTAACGTTCACTATAATTGAAATCGGTATTTTCCTTTTCCATGTCCGGTTACGGATACGATTACCTTACTATCAACCAACAGTTTTATCAGCTCGGATGCTCTTGTTGATTTTAACCCGGTAATGTCTTCTACAATCGTTCTGCCGAAATATTCTTCTTTTCCACATTTTGAAAACAGTTCAAAAGTATGATTTATTGTTTTGTCTGAAATCATATCTGAAAAAGCAAGTAATTTATTTCGAATGTCCGCTTTTTGACTTTCAATGTCCGCTTCCACATTCTCAATGTCCGCTTTTGCACCTTCAAAGTCCGTTTCTTTAAACCTTCCACTAATGTGCATCGAACGATTATGAAGTTCATTCTTTTCATCCAACAATAAATTTCTTAAAAACAATTCCAAATACTTAGTTGTCTCATGAACACCATTTTTCAAATCGTTATAATTGGCCCTAACAAGTGCATTTCTAAAATACCACGCATTTTCCGCAAAAATATCATTGGTTACGTCAAATCCTAGCGTTCTAAGATACTTAATAAAAAATACTGCTGTAGTTCGTGTGTTTCCCTCTCCGAATACATGTATCTGCCATAATCTTGATACAAAGAGTGCCAAGTGATGAATAATATCTTCCATACTCAGGTTTTTATAGCTAAACTTCTTTTCCTCTGCAAAATCATAGTCCAAGGTTGCGCGAAGTTCTGATGCACTTCCATAAAGAACCGTTGCTCCATTCAGCACCCATTCCTTTTTTGTAATATTATAATCTCTCAGTTTTCCTGCATGTCCATAAATCCCAGTAAACAACTTTTTATGAATAGATATATACTCATTCGAAGTAAAACTAAATGCTTTCTCCGATAAAATTTTTGCAATTCTAACAGCAACTTTGTCGGCCTCTTCCGTACGGTCGTCTGTATCTGCTTTTGGATTTTCTTCATAATACGTATTTAGAAGTTCCTGCGCTTCATCAATCGAAATATCACCTTCAATATTCTTTATTGCAGTATCAATCAAATACTTCGAAGGCTTTAATCCATCCACTGCTTGAAGTCCGATAGCTGTATGCCAGGCGTAACCTTTGTCTCTTTTACTTGGTTCTGATTGCCTTATATACTCTTTAAAAGGATCTTTATCCATCAAATTGCCTCCATTCATTTTTACCAATACCAGCTCTTTCTGATACTGTCTTGCAAAGATTTTTCCTTTTCTTCAGCACTTTTTTCATGCTGACGTTTTCCCAGATATTCATCCTCAGTCGCTATAGACGGATCATACCAGTCAGCTTTCTTCAGAGCCCATTCAATCCATTCTGGAGTAATATCTTCATTTCCACTATCTATCATAGCCTGAATATATTCTCTTATTTCCTTTGCAATTCTATAGTCTTCAGCTTTGTTTACAAGTTCTTTTACAAGACGAATTTCTTGTTCTTTTCTTTGTCTATTTTCTTCTCTGCGTCTCGCTTCTTCAACTTTCTTACGTTCTGCCTCTTCACGTGCTTCTCGTACAATTCTATTCTCTTCTGCCTTCTCATACAGGGTAACCAAAATATCACCCAGTTTATCTTCTAATTTTTCAGAATCGTTATCTCTAATGTAGCTTCGCTCCCCAAACACAATACGAAGTTTACCATTATATACCTTGTCATACTTTCTTATTTGCGGTTTTGAAGCCCATCTATGATTTTTGATATCATCATTATACTTTACGAGCGCCTGTGCCTCTTGCTTAGTCATTTCATGCTTCACCTGATCTTGACTCTCAACCATACGAAATCTAACAATATCACCTCTAATTTTCACAGACAAATCACTATTAATACTTCCACCTAAAGATTCAATTGATTTGAATACGGTATCTAATATGGCAATTGCACGTGACATACACTCATCAGACATTTCCTTAAAGAATGCAGGTTCGTTTTCTGGTTTATTATGTCTTGGATTATAGTATGGCCTACTCTGTGCTTCTTTCAGTTTTGACTTATAATCTGCAATATCCTTCTTGTATTGGACCAACATTTTATGCAATCGTGTACTTTGACTTATCTGCAGATTGCACGCATATTCTAATACTTTATTTCTTTCCGTCGCATCCAAATAATCAAGAATTCCATCCGGCCACTCAGGTATGTTCTCCGTTTTTTTCTGCGGTGAACCTTCCTCGGCTGTTACATCCAATTCTTCTGTTATGTCAGTATGCACTTTCTCTACTACTTCTGCCTTAGCTTTCCGAATACGCTTAACAACCGCGTCTTTCGTTATTAATGAAATTTCTGTATCTTCCAATCCAGAAAATTCTACAATCTCATTCGATACATCTTTTCCCATATTCTTCTTAGTCCAATAACCAGAAGAAGGAAAAGGTATATTTTCTACTTTACAAGTTGCTATCAGTTTACCATAATTCAAGTTATATTTTCTGGCCACCCCTGCAACTGAAAGAGCCCATATTTCATCATAGAGCTGCTTACGAGTCAATTTAACTATTCCTTTTTCATTCTCCATCCTGGCAGCTCCTTTCCTGCATATTTTTTGTCAACATCTTTGTATTTTCCAAGCGAAAACGCATATTCATAAAGCTCTAATTCTGCTGATCCTCGTTTTCGCTTAATAGAAAAACTAAATCTTTTTTCATTTCTTCAAACTGTTCTATTATAGTATTTAGACTCTTTTCTATATTTTGAACTTGTACTTCTGAGGTTTTCCCATACTTATATGCAATCAATCTCTCACCAATTATGTGATAGGACCAACTCTCAGAATATGTTCTATCTCTTTCTTCATTGTGAATTGCAAAACCGATCGGTAAAAGATCATTTCTCATGCCGATACTAACCGCCATAGGGGATATGCCTAGGTAATCTGCTGCTATCTTACATGTTATTTTACTCATATTTCTAATATCTTCATCTGTGTATTTAGGCATAATTTACCTCCATTTCCAAAATATATTTACACGACTCCAGAACATCTTCCGGTATCATTCTATTTTTTCAGTTCTCCATTTAATGACATTAATTGCGTGCTCAATATAGTTTTCATATTCGTCTTTGTCCATATTAATCAAACTTTTTACAGACATGTTCCTGTATATTCCAGCAATTATTGCATCATCTCCACACATATATGAATTTGAGTATTTGTAATAAAATGCCACTGCGTGATCCCTGATTTTCTCATTATTAAAATAAATATCCGGACAATCGTAGCAACAAAATTGTCCTCTGTGAACATTTGCCCCCGGCCAAACCGGTATTACATTTCCAACAGTGTCATAAACATCAATAAATTGTTGCAATCCCTGATAATTATTGAGTTCTCTACACTTATCAACACAATTCAAAATAAAATCTTTGCTATATGCCAATTCTCTTGGGGAATTTCTATTTTGTGGCCTAATGGTATGTCCGCATACCTCAACCAACTCTGGATACTTTGCTTTAATTCCTAACAAATACATACTTTTAAACGAGTATAGGACATCTGTATAACACCATTCTATTTTCTGACCTCCTACACCTACGATTATTTCGCCCCAAAGCTTCTTTGTCTTTTCCTCATTCAATTTTTCAACACTCACTTTTCTGGTAAGCATTTCTTGAACACGCATATTATTCTTAATACATGAAATCAATGCAACGTCCGCCGGTAACCATTGAACACTATCCAATTTATCTATAGTAAGCCATTTTGCATCCTCAGCCTCTTTTAACACAATTTTGCCGCATATAATTTCCGCCCAAAAGCAGTCCATCGAAAGGTGAAATGCAGGATAATCATATTCAATAGTATCAATGAATTCACCAACGTTAATGTCTACTTCCAATTCTTCTTTTATTTCTCTCACAAGAGCCTGCTGAGGTGTTTCACCTTCTTCAATCTTTCCTCCAGGAAATTCCCACTGGCCCTTGAACTCTCCATATCCTCTTGCTGTAGCAAAAATCTGTTTCTTATCTTTGATCGAATCACAGATTACTGCAGCTACTACTTTTATCGTCTTCATATCGCATCAAATAAATTCCAGCATTTTCTTTTCCATGCAGAATTCATACCCCATCTTTTTTAATCCAACTTTATCAAATTCAACAGCAATAGATGTTCCTTCAATAGCTGTAATCGTTCCTACACCAAATACCTTATGCTTTACTTGCTTTCCAACAATATCTACTGGAATAACTACAGGTGGTTTCGGTTCGGGCTTTGGAATAACTGGTGAAACATATGCTGGTTTGCTGCTGCCTTTTTTCTTAGCAGCTATCATTTTCATATATTGCGCATCAACATCCTTACCACGATTCTTAAAGTCTTCCATATCTTTAAATACAAACATAGTTGGTTTCTTAACGTCATTATCAGGAACCGGGCGAATCGGAAACATCCATACTTTTCTTGGAACACCATCTTCACCAGGCTGCTCTTCTGTGTATGGTTTATCAACTAACTCAATTCTTCCGCAATAAATATATTCCCCTGCATCCATTACCTCAAATAGATGCACATCAACGCCATTACGCCCACACGCTGAAAGTGTTGCATTTTGTGCCCAATTAATATCCTGGTCTCCATTCTTTCCCATTCCGGTGTAGTGAAGAACTCCACCAATCCACTTATCGTGATAAATTCCTTTTGTATAATCAGATACTATTACCAAAGTATTCGTAGTTCTAGAACGACGCATACCACCCATATTTCCACATTTGAATGTATCAACAACATCCGCATTTTTTAGTATCTGACCTATCTTTAGTCCTGGATCAAATGCCACAGAACCACCTCCTGCTAATCATTTGTTCTATTATCATCTAAAAATATATGTAATATCTTCAACACGAGTATCTTGAATAAAGTTAGAGCCTAGCGTTACAACAACACCATTCTGATGCTCTTTATAGGAAAAAAACTCACCAATAACATCATGTGGGACTTTGTACGCCTCTACAATCTCAAAATCATTTCCAAATATAATCACAATAAGATAATCAAACTGGTTCTCTTCATAGTTTCTTATCACATTCAATTCACGACTATTTTTCCCAGGATGCATCCAACGACTCTTAATTTGATATCTAATACCATTTGCTTCATCAATTGCGTCATATCCCTTCTTACTGTTTTTCTCTAGTAAAAGGTTAAGCTTTGTACTCACTATCCATTCTGCATAATCTCCCACTGGACTATTGTATGTTCTTACTATTCCAGCTGAATGTAATGAATTGAGTATTGCAGCATATTCTTTCAATTTTTCTTTTACTTCAATTTCTTCCATGGTGTATTCCCTTCCAGTCTATCGGTTCTTATACCAAACAAAATGATCAAACTTTCTCTTTCTGTATTCAATTGTTATTCCATACTCATCAAGTTTGTTTGTAATGTAATCATTATACGCTTTGTAATTAAAATTATCCTGCCATTTTTGAATCTGACTTTTGGTAACATCATCAAAATAACGAGGCAAATACTCTTTAAGCACCGTATCTAAAATTGAATAATCATCTTTTCCATAAAGATTTCTGTTATGATAGCAACAATACTTTGAAGCAAATGAAAAAAGGTTAATTTTTCCGTTGCTTCTTGCTATCTCATTCACAACTTCCGGATCACCTGCAGCTATTTTCGCATCAATATCTGGAATGCCTGTAATGATATTAGCCAACTCAACCATACTGATTTTGCTTTTGTGCTGTGATAGATGGGTTGAATTGGTAATATCAATTAACCCCACCTTCATAGCAACAACATCAGGATCTGTATTATCCGGGAACTTTTGAAGGCATCTTGTTATTAGTTCATTCTCCGGACCATAGTTATCTGTTGCCTGAACCAATTTCTCAGCTTCTTCCATAGCCTCATTCGTAATAACATCATCCGTAACGTCCCGGTATTCTTTTTTTGATAGAGGCTGCTTTTTTTGGGGGGGAATAATAATGTCTGTATCAGTCAAAGAATAGTAGCCTATGATTCACTTGGAATCATCTGAAAATACTTCAACGCCTCTTCAATCGCTATTTCTTTTTCTTTTGGGCATTCCGGCTGTCCGCCCTTCTCAGATTTTGGCTTATTATAGTTCTCTCTTTCTATAATTCCATGCTTCTGCTTTATCTGTGCAATATAGAGATTCGAAACCTTCATCCCGTCATTATGCTCCGCCACATACTTCTTTATCTCCTCATATGTGGCCTTGCTCTCAGCAGAAGTGATATCCATCTCATCCATATCCAGTTTCACTTTCACATGATGTTTTGCCTCATGAAGTTTGGACAATAAACATACCGTCTCTACATGCCCCGTCATCGGAAACATATCAAACGCCTTCCCCTTCACCATCCGGTATCCTTTGCCGCACAGGTACTTCAGATCCCGGGCCAGGGTCTCTGGATTGCAGGATACATACACAACCCTCTCAGGCGCAAGCTTAGTCAAAGAGGAAAGAAACTTTTCGTCACTGCCGCTGCGGGGCGGATCAAGCAGAACTACATCCACCTTCTGTCCTTCGTTTGCAAGCTTGACCATAAACTCGCCTGCATCTGCCTGGTAAAATTTGATATTTGAAATTCCATTTTTTCTGGCTCCTGACACTGCGTCTCGAACAGCATCGCGGTTTAATTCTACACCGATGACCTGCCCTGCCTCCTTCGAGGCGATCATGCCGATCGTACCGGTTCCGCAGTAGGCGTCCAACACCTTGTCCTTCTTTGTAAGCCCTGCATATTTTAATGCACATTCGTAAAGCTTTTCTGTCTGGACAGGATTTACCTGATAAAAGGATTTCGGGGAAATCTTAAAAGTCAGTCCGCATAGTTTATCTTCAATGTAGCCGGGCCCGTAGATCACCTGCTCCTTCTCTCCTAAAACCATACTGGTCTTTTTGTCATTGACATTCACGATCACCGTTGTGATTTCCGGATGCTCTTTTCTCAGCGCCTTCACAAAATTATTTTTGGATGGCAGAATGGGGGAACCCAGCACCAGAACAACCATAATCTGTCCAGTTGCATGTCCCACCCGCACCAGCACATGCCGCAGTAAGCCATATCCGGTATCCTCATCATAAGTCTTGATCTTAAAGGAAGGCAGAAGCTTTTGGATGGTGGTAATGATCTCTCCGGCCTTTTCATTTTCCAGAAGGCACTTTTCTACCGGAACAAGGATATGGGTCCCCTCCTTGTACACCCCCTTGATCACCTTCCCCTTTCGATCCCTTCCAAAAACAGCATGTACCTTGTGGCGATAGTAAAACGGATCCTCCATCCCCACAATTCCTTCCAGCTTTCCATATGGCTTTAAAAGCGCAGCTACCTGCTGCTGTTTTAGTTTCAGTTGTTTTTCATAGCTTTTATCAAGGTAACAACAGCCTCCGCACTTTTGAAACACAGGGCAGCTTCCCTCTTTTCTTTTCTGTTCCGGCATCTTTCTTCTCCTCGCACTTTCCATATAAGCAAAAAAAGAGCCGCTCCCGGCTCTTTTCATAGCATATTGCTTTGCGGGCATTTCACCCATGCAGGCTGCGCTGTAAGCACCTGTTTTACCTGCTTAATCTTCTTTTACTTTTCTCAGTTTGACTGATTCCAGTCCTTTAACAAGCTCTGTTGCCCTTTCAACATCTGCTTCATTGATCCGAATGGTAAACGTGGTCTTTTCTTTTTGGTTTTCGCCCTTCAAAAGACGTGACAAAAAGGATCTGTCCTGCCATTCAATAAAATAAGAAATTCTGTTCCTTAAGAAAAGCTTTTCCAGTTTTTCCTTGCTTTCGAGACTGTATACTCTGCAAAAAGAAACTTCTCTGTTAAAAACCTTGTCGTCAAAACTCAGTGCTGTCATTTAGATCCCCTCAATTTAAATTATGATGTGACATAAAACATTATGTCAACTACATTTAGTATAATCCATTTCATAGTATTATTTCAACAAAAAAATGTAAAAAGTACAAAAATATGTAAATTACATTTTCATGGACAACTCCCACAAAGGTCTTTGAACCTCATACTGCTCATTTAACCAGTCGGCGGCTTCCTCCACCCCTTCCTTCGTAAATGCAAATTCCTTTCTCTGCTTCTGCTCCTCCGGTGTCTTTGCATAACAGTAAGGCTGCGGCCAGATCGCCACCTCTAAAACCGTATCTTCCCCCTTTGCCTTCTTTTTCAGCATATAGCGCATGCCGTCCATACTGGCACAATATTCTTCTTTTTTCACATAATTAAATACATGAAATTTCTCTTTTTCTATCATTTCCTTTTACATCACTTTCCGGCAATTCTTTCCCGCAGGTTCTCCTTCCATGATCTGCATGGCATATGACATTTACCTGAAACACCCTCCGTAAAATACAGAGGGTGCCCGAAAATTACCTATAAGTAAAAAACTTCCTACATTATGCCACATGAGGCTTCTGCTTCAGCACCTCATAAAGCTGTGCAAAAGTCATGTGATAATAAGGATTTACATAGAAAATGGAAAGAATACCGCATGTAAATACAGCAAGGATCTGCCATCCCAAGAATGACAATCCAAGCACGAACGCATTCCATTTTTCTCCCATCATCATTTCCTTACTTCTTGCAAAAGCTTCCTTACTGTCCATATCAGGATTTTCAGCAAGCAGGTACGGAACCATCAGGTACTCATAGGACTTTATGATCCCGGGAATGATAAAGAGTAAAGACCATAAGAAAATGTAAAGGGCCTGCAAAAACATGGTTTTCACTACATTTCCATAGGAATTCTTAAAAGCAAACACAATTTCTCCAAGTCCCGGCTGTTCCTTATCACATTTGACAAAAAAGCGCTGTGCGCCTACTTCAATAGGCTGAAATACAAAAACGGAAAGCAGGATGGACACTATCCAGCCGACTGCCACTACACCGATCACCAAAGAAACCACCGTGATCAATACCTGCGGATCCATATTTGTAAAAATATCTGTAAAGGATTCTCCCGCAGCATCTGAGTAGCTATTTGAAACGTTTCGGGATGTAATGCCGCTTCCACCTCCTGAAACAAGTCCTAAGATCAGTGCTGTAAGAACTGCCTTCCAGTAGTTTGCCTTGAAGACTTCTTTTGCTCTTGTTTTTAATTCAGCTCTCGTCCACATAATTCTTCCCCCTATCGGATTGATTATTACTAATATAATACATATCTTCTGTTCCTGCAATGCTTTTGCTTCCGAAAACACCTTTTCCTCTATAGAAAAAAAGTGAAAATAGTACTTGACTTTAAGTACACATCCATATATAATAAATCTTGCGTTTCGGGGTGTGGCTCAGGTGGTAGAGCGCTACTTTAGGGAAGTAGAGGCCGCAAGTTCAAGTCTTGTCACTCCGACTAAAAGAACCTGAAAAGTGTTGAATATCAACGCTTTTCAGGTTCTTTTCAGTTTATTCTCAGCCCTTCCCTTCGGTTGACGTTTTCCCTAAGGAGCATATATACGGTGGAAAGCAGCGGTATAAATACCAGCATTCCGAAAATTCCCATAAGGCTTCCGCCAATGGTTACGGCGGCAAGCACCCAGATGGACGGAAGCCCTACCGAGTTTCCTACCACATGAGGGTAAATCAGATTTCCCTCGATCTGCTGTAAGACAATGAAAAGCACTACAAACCAGATGGCTTTCACCGGGTCATCCACAAGCATGACAAACGCTCCCACAAAGCAGCCTACAAATGCGCCCACAATAGGGATCAGCGCAGTAAATGCAATCAATACCCCGATCATTACTGCGTAATCAAAACGGAAAATAGTCATGCTCACAATAAACATGAGACCCAGGATCACCGCTTCGGTGCACTGTCCGATAATAAAATTGCTGAAATTACGGTACAGAAGCGTACATACATGAAGCACCCCGTCATTGATCCTTTGGCTGGTATACGCACGCAGGACACGCTTAAACTGCTCTCCAAGCTTTTCCTTCTGTGCCAGGATATACACAGAGAATACCAGCGCAATAAAGCCGTTTACCGTACCGCTGACAATCCCTGAAGCTACCGTAAAGGTTGAGGAAAGCATGTTTCCCATTCCGTTCTTTAAAAAATTCACCACAGAATCCATAATGGAATTCCAGTCCAGCTTCTGCAGATCAAATTCATTGATGTACGCTAAAAGCTTAGGGTTATTCTCCAACAGCCTCTGGATCTGAAGTAAGACATTCTGGAAGAAAGCCGGCGCTTTCTCCGCAATCACGGCAACCGTTGCGATCAGCTGTGGGATCACCGCCGCTGACACCAGGGTGATCAACAGTACCACCACTAGATAAGCCAGCAGGATGCTGAAGCCCCTTCTAAGGCTGCTGACATAGCCCTCTGCAGGTGCATGCTTCCTTTTCTTTCCCAGCTTAGCCAGAACCTTTTTTTCAAAAAAGGTCATGGGAAGATTTGCCACAAAGGCCATCATTCCACCTACAACAAAAGGCTGCAGGATCTCCCAGATAAAAACAAGTGTCTCCCAGAGCAGATCAAATTTGATCAGCGCCAGTACCACAACCCCTGTAAACAGAATAATTCCCCTTATTTTCCGGATGTTTTCTTTATCTAAATTCATAGCTTCCCCTTTCTTTTGTTTTTAAAGACTTTCCAGCACTCTCAGCAGATAATCCCAAACTCGCTTTACCGATGGGATGCTTAAAGTTTCTCTTGTGGTATGGATATCCTCCATATCCGGTCCAATGGATACACAGTCAAGTCCTTTGATCTTACTCTGAAAAATACCACATTCCAGACCTGCATGGATGGCTTCGACCTGAGGCTTTTCCCCGTACATCTGGCAGTAAATTTCAGACATTCCGGCAAGCAGCTTTGAATTTGGATCAAAATCCCATCCGGGGTAATCCCCACGGATTCCTACGGTTCCTCCCGCAAGCGCAGCCAGACTTGATAACTGGCCGATCAGAGCTTCCTTCGCCGCCTGATTGGAGCTGCGGACAGAGGTGCTCAATATCCCGCTTTGAGGCGTCACACGGAGAATGCCGGGATTTAAGGATGTTTCTACCAGTCCCTTCATTTTAACACTGTTTGCGATCACTCCATGAGGCACTGCATTCAGCAGATGGATCCACTGACGGGAGTCCGAAAGGCTGCATACTTCATATTTTTCTGCCTGCTCCTCATCCTTCCCGACCAGGATGTCAAATGTAACCTCTATCTGCTTTTCTTTTCCCTGAAATTCTTCCTGTATTCCTCTGATTTGTTTTTCCAGGAAAGTGCGGATCTCCTCTTCAAAATCCTTCCCCTGGCTATGGAATCCTTCCCCGCTTGTCACCACCAGGGAAGCGCTGCAGCTTGACGGGATCGCATTGTCTGCCGTTCCACCCCAAAGTTCTCTGAGAAATACACTTGCCTTTCCCTGCAGGACACCAAGGAGCCTGCCCATAAGGCAGATGGCATTGCCACGCTCTTTGTTGATCTCCTGTCCGGAATGTCCTCCCTGCAAGCCGTTGATTTCAAGTTTACATAACATTCCTTCTCTTTGTTCCGGGGAAGTCCCCTTTTGAATATCTACTCTTGCACCGCCTGCGCATCCGGCAATGAAGATCCCTTCCTCCTCCTGATCCAGGTTGATCATCCTCTTCGCTGTCAGATCCTCTACAGACAGGGCGCTTGCCCCTTCCATACCTACCTCTTCCTCTACCGTAAACACAAGCTCCAGCCTTGGATGATGATATTCCGCTCCGTCAAGCAATGCCAAGCCCAGTGCAAGGGAAATGCCATCGTCCCCTCCAAGGCTGGTTTTCTTTGCTGCAAGACGGTCTCCCAGGATCTGAAGCTGCAGTCCATCCTTTTCCAGATCCAGGGTGCAGTCTGCCTCCTTTACTGCAACCATATCCATATGTCCCTGAAGGATCACAGGCTCATGGCTTTCATAGCCGCTTGTTGCTTCTTTTATGATCACAATATTATTCCATTCGTCCTGCCTGCAGTACAATCCTCTTTCCTTGGCAAAACCCTTTAAATAATCGCTGATCTGCTTTGTATTTCCTGATCCATGAGGGATCTTACATATTTCCTCGAAATAGTGAAATACCTGTTTTGGCTCTAACTGTTCTAACATGCTGGCCTCCATTTCTTATCTGCTATCATATGCTTTCTAACATCCATGTATCATATATACCAAAAAAGAGCTTATTTTTCAATAAGCTCTTTCTTTCGTATTCTTTATCCGTTCAGGCAGATCCTATGCGATCTTGCTCTTTGCAAGCTCTGCAAGAGACTTAAATCCCTCTGCATCATTTACAGCCATTTCAGCTAACATTTTTCTGTTGATGTCAACCTCTGCAAGCTTCAGACCATACATAAACTTGCTGTAGGACAGTCCGTTCATTCTTGCTGCAGCGTTGATACGCGCGATCCAAAGCTGTCTGTACTGACGCTTCTTCTGCTTACGTCCTGCATATGCAGAGGTAAGTGCTCTCATAACAGACTGCTTTGCTACTCTATACTGTTTGCTTCTGGCGCCTCTGTATCCCTTTGCCAGCTTTAATACTCTATTATGTTTCTTCTTGGCATTCATGCCGCCTTTAATTCTTGCCATGTCTTATTCCTCCTAACGACTTGTTACACTTAATCTTATAAATAAGGTAAAATCTTCTTCATGTTCTTAACGTTTGTCTTGTCAGTGATCGCAGGCTGTCTGAGGTTTCTCTTCCTCTTCGTAGTCTTCTTGGTCAAGATATGGCTCTTGTAAGCTTTACTTCTCTTTAATTTACCTGTTCCTGTAGCTTTAAAACGCTTTGCAGCAGCTCTGCTTGTCTTCATTTAACTGTTTCCTCCTGTATTCTTGATTATTACCTTGTGGACAAGTTTCCTCATCCTCTATTTTAACGAAAAAGCCTAACGCTTTTCTGTTAAAAACATTGTCATGCTTCTGCCTTCCACCTTAGGTGCCTTTTCTACCACAGCAATATCGGAAAGGGCCTCGGCAAAGTCATCCAGAATATGCTTGCTGCTTGCCATATGTGCCATTTCACGGCCGCGGAAGCGGAGCGTGATCTTCACTCTGTCTCCCTTGGATAAAAACTTTCTTGCTGCATTTACCTTGGTGTTTAAATCATTCGTATCAATATTAGGGGATAACCGGATCTCCTTGATCTCGATCACACGCTGCTTTTTCTTGGCTTCCTTTTCTTTACGAGTAAGCTCATACTTATACTTCCCATAATCCACCAATTTGCAGACCGGAGGTTTTGCAGTAGGTGCGATCTTCACCAGATCCACGCCTGCCTCCTCTGCCTTCTGCAATGCTTCTCTTGCTGACATAATGCCAAGCTGCTCTCCATCTTCTCCGATTACGCGTACTTCCTTGTCTCTAATCTGTTCGTTAATCATTAACTCGCTAATAGCCGTGCACCCCCATGATATGTGATGATTTTGGTTGATTCAGTGTCAAAAAAATAAGTGAACAGTACAGACCATCCACTTACTCATAATAGGAAATCCAATATAGGAAATTTCTCAAATTTATGAACCCACAGTCACTTGCTCGTGCTGAGGTGAGGTAGATAACCTGCTTTCCTGTCTTCGTGAAGTTGTTTCCTCACAACTTTTGTTAGTATACTATGGTTTCTTTGGAATGTCAACCGGTTTTTTCGAGATTTTTTGAGAAGATTTACAAATGATTTTTAAATATGGTTCACGTGTTGCGCGAATGACGGCAACGTACGCAAATATATTTACGGACATACTAAA
>ENA-ORPK01002183-ORPK01002183.1-human-gut-metagenome-genome-assembly--contig:-NODE-2183-length-13974-cov-4.806811_pt1 | contig 13974 bp, 9 predicted proteins | sample MGYA00242139_ERZ509068 | MGnify/ENA primary metagenome ERZ509068 (study PRJEB26280, sample SAMEA2338687) | human gut metagenome | biome: human gut; feature: human-associated habitat; material: faeces... | reverse complement strand
TTGCTGAAGAGTACCGGAAAAATCGTGTAAAAGTAATTCTCATAACAATGACATCAAATTGTAGTCTCTCAAATTATGTGGATACGCTCATTGCCATTCCGTATCCAGCCAGTATATCTGGAATGTACCCTATGGACGAGGCTCCAATATTTTTTATGGTGATTGAAATGCTTATCGAGTCTCTACACCAAAAGCTGCAACAATTGGTGTGATTTGTAAAGTCCTTTTTACTGTTGGACAAATTCGTACAGCATGCAATCATGGTTTGGTTTAAAATATTTACAATGACTAATGTTCCTGCCCATCTGTGAACGGTTTGTTATAGGGGTTATTTTGACCACCATTTGACTACTACTGTGCAGCAGCACCGCAAAATGCCAAAAAAGTCTGTTGTGACAACCACCAGCAGGCTTTTTCTCGTTTTGGGCGCAACTGTGCAAAACTAACAGAATTAACGTCTTAACGTCGGTCTACACCGCCTTGTCGTAGTTCTCCGACCCGGAAGGCCAGAGGTTCGAATCCTCCCGGTCGCACCAAGAGCAGCACCTTATGGGGTGCTGCTCTTTTTGTTTTGCATGGATTTTATGGAGCAGTAAAAGAGCGGATTCGAACAGCCCGTGCCCCGCGCTTTGCGTCCCGCGGGGCAGAAACGCCCCGGTGGGGCGTTTCTAGGGCGCGGCTTGGCGAATCCCTTCTGTCGCGCCAAAAAGCGCATTGCAATGTACTTTTGCAATGCGCTTTTTGGTTTGATGTTATTTGGGTTTCAGAATCACTTCAGCAGCCTATCCTCTGCTGCATCGGTGTACTGCCTTTTTGCCGGGTTCTCATTTCTCAGCCTGTTTATGGTGGTTCGCATAGCACGGTGGATAGAGGTCGGCGCTCTATTTGCGAGAGCCGCCTATTCGATTGCGGCATCAGACATGCTCTGCAAAACCTGTCCAATATCTGCATTGATGCAGACGGACTGCAGCTCAATTTCCTGTGGGCAAACTGCCTGCCCTTGGTTGATGCAGATGTAGGTGGCGTTTGGGTTCTTGGCTGTCATCTGCCAGAACGGGTATTTGATGATAACGGGCGTATTGTACCCAACGCCCAATTCCAGAAAGAGGATTTTTCCGCCTGCATGGGTACGGAGGAAATTCTCATACCGCTCCGCTGCTGCGTGCCAGCCTTCATCCTCGACAAACTTGTTGTCAGAACGCAGGTTCATGGTCAGTGGTTTCCCACAGTGGGGACAGATTGGAAGAAGCTCGGTCGGTATTTTCATATCCTCCTGCCGCTTGACCATCTCCCGAATGACCTCCTCATTATCAAAGGTCTCCTGACAGCACGGCTCACTGCACTGGAACAGACCATAATCGCCCTGCGTGTAGAACAGGCGCTTTTTATCAAAGCCAGCTTTCTGAAAGCAGTGGTCAACATTCGTGGTGATGACAAAATAATCTTTGTCCTGTACCAGCTTCAAAAGATCAACACAGCGTATAAGAAAAGAATCGTTGAATGCATTGGATGGAAAAGATGTGTTGTTGGTATTTCCGACAAATCATAAGAAGAATTCTACGGTCCGTATTTTGAAAACACCGAAGACAGAAAGCAGTGTGCGTAAGATATTCTTACCAAAGAGTGTCGCTAATATGCTAGTAGACTGGAAAGCTGAGCAAGATGAAATGAAAGAAATTCTTGGTGATGAATATATGGACTATAACCTGGTTATGGCAAGTACCTTTGGTCTTCCTCTCGGAGATGGAGCAATCCGTGGTCCTTTAAAAAAACTGATCGAGGACTATAATCTCCCACCGGTTGTATTTCACAGTTTTCGTCATAGCAGCGTTACTTATAAGCTGAAATTGAATGGTGGAGACATCAAGGCGGTACAGGGTGATTCCGGTCATGCTCAGGTCAATATGGTTACGGATGTGTACTTTCATATTCTGGATGATGACCGAAGGAAAAATGCAGAGCTTTTTGAAGAAGCATTTTATGAGAAAAAGAATCTGGATCCACAGATGCATGTACAGCAGGAAAATAATAATGCAACTGTTGCTGATGAAGTCGATCCGGAACTTCTGGCAAAAGTGTTGGCAAATCCAGAGATGCGGGCATTGCTCAATTCACTGGCGAAGACGATGAAGTAATGAAAAATAGTGAAAAAATAGTGTAATTTTAGTGGAAAAACAATTCGCAAAACGATATAATAAAGAAATGAAATGGAGGTGGGACATGTGATTAAAGTTTCTCTGACAAATGAAATTTTAAAAAGAATATCGGAAATAGACAAAAACCGTTTTTTTCTCAGCACGATAGAAATGCCACCTGTTACAAAAAACAGACTTAAAAAAAACTCCAAGAAAAAAAGTTCCTATGCTTCTAATAAGATTGAAGGAAATCCATTGACTGAAAAACAGGCCAATGAAGCTATTGATAGTGATACTCACAAACATTTTTTAAAGCCAGAACAGGAAGTTCGAAATTACTTTTTGGCTTTGAATTTTTTAGAAGAAAAGCTGAAAAAGAAAGAATGTTTTTCAAAAGAAATGATTCTAGAAGTGCAGGCAATGGTTGAAAAAGGTGCTTCAAAAGAAAAGATAGGATTAAGAGGTCCTATGCCACCAGGGATGTTATTTGCAGTATATGATTCCGAAACAGGAGCAGCGGAATATATTCCACCAGAGTATATTGATATTCCAGACTTGTTGGATGAACTTGTTGAATATGTAAATACTACAGATGACCATCCGCTAATTATTGCTGCTATAGTTCATTATCAATTGGTTACCATTCATCCATTCGAAGACGGAAATGGAAGAACCGCCAGATTAATGTCAGGATATATCCTTGATTATTATGGGTATGGTTTTAACGGAATAGGTTCTTTGGAAGAATATTTTGCTTATGATCCAAATGAGTATTACGCATCACTGCAAATGGGATTGCCAGCATTGTATTATTCAGGAAGAGAAAATCCGCCTCATCCAGAAATTTGGGTTAATTATTTTTTGAGAATGATGGAATTGTATTCTAAAAAAGTATACGAATTATCAAAAGAATCCGAGAACGATGAGTTAGACGGAAGCCTTTCTTATTTAAATGCAAAAGAAAAGGAATTCCTGGCATTTCTGTTAAAAAAGCGATTATATGAGTTTACACCAATTGAAGTAAGTAAAATGCTTAGTGTAACCAACAAAACGATTATTAATAGATGTGCAAAGCTGGTAAATAATGGTTTGCTAATTCCAATTATTGTCAAGACACGAATTCGATCCTATCGGTTAAGTGATTTTTCAAAGACAAATAAGAAAAAAATTCTGAAAAAAATATCGTAATAGAAATGCCACTTGCAACGTATGTAAAGAAAATATATCTTAATAGTAATGTTGTTATTTGAACATTTATGGAGGAATAAGATAATGTCAAAGGATGAATATTTAATCACAGATGCGCCTCTTAAAGCGCTGACAATATTTGCAATGCCTATGATTCTGGGAAGCTTTTTCCAACAGGTATATAATATGGCTGATTCAATAATAGTTGGTCAGTTTGTCGGCTCATCTGCACTCGCAGCAGTAGGTGCCTGTGCTGCACTTACGAATGTCTTTATATGTGTAGCACTTGGTGCCGGTGTAGGTGCAGGTGTGCTTGTGAGCCGGTATTTTGGCGCAAGGGATTATAGTAAGATGAAAACAATTGTGTCAACATCATTGCTCAGCTTTTTGATATTAAGCATATTTCTTGGCATATTTGGTTTTTGTTTTTCTAATATAATGTTGAGTGCATTGCAGACTCCTGCTGATATATTGGATGATGCAGTATTATATCTGCGTGTTTATTTTGTTGGTTTTCCGTTTCTGTTTATGTACAATATTCTTTCAACGATGTTTACCTCAATCGGTGAGTCGAAGATTCCGTTGGGACTTCTGATATTTTCTTCTATACTGAATATTATTATGGATCTATGGATGGTGGCAGGCTTAGGCCTTGGAGTGTTTGGTGCAGCACTTGCAACGCTTATTGCACAGGGGATTTCGGCTGTGTTTTCACTACTGATATTCCTTTACCGGATGCGCAGATATGAAAGCAGCTTTAACTGGTTTGACAGACAGGAGCTGTCTTCTATGCTTCGAATTGCTGTACCATCTGTTTTACAGCAGTCAACAGTATCCATTGGCATGATGATAGTACAGGCGGTTGTAAATCCCTTCGGTACACAGGCCCTTGCGGGATATTCGGCAACAATGAGAGTGGAAAATGTTTTTTCATTAATCTTTGTATCTATTGGAAATGCAGTTTCGCCATATGTTTCCCAGAATCTGGGAGCAAAGCAGAGCCAGCGTATTAAAAAAGGATACCACGCTGCACTTGTGTTAGACGTATGTTTTGCAGTTCTTGCATTCATAGTTATTGAAACATTACATACGCAGATTTCATCGTTGTTTTTAGGAAAAGACGGAACTGATTTAGCATATCAGGTGTCTGGTGATTATATGAGATGGCTTGGTTATTTCTTCATTTTTATGGGTATCAAGATGGCAACAGATGGTGTTCTTCGTGGACTTGGAATCATGCGGCCATTTCTTATTGCTAATATGGTTAACCTTGCAATCCGTCTGTTGGTTGCCCTTTTATGTGCTCCACGTTTTGGCATTGAATATGTATGGCTCGCTGTACCAGCAGGCTGGTTTGCCAACTTTCTGATTTCTTATGTGGCCCTTAGAAAATCATGGCCAGCTGATGACGAGATTAATATAGATAAAGATTATTAATATAGCGAAAATATTGATAAAGCCGGTACGGGATTTGTTTAATCCAGTACCGGCTTTGTTGATGTTCGCCTTGCGGCATACGTTTTAATGGACTTCTATAGCTGTCTGCTTAATAACAATATTATTTTTGTATGCAATACACACTATCAAAAGCTGTTTAAATATAGAAAATGTGAAAAAAGTACTAAAAAGTTAGGAGTGGGGTAGGGGACTTTTGTTAAAAAAATAGAATATAAAAACTAATGCCCGAAATCTGTTGACTTAGAAAATATATTCTGCTATAAAGGTTTGAAATAAATATAATTATTATAAAGAAAGGAAATAACAATCTATGACACCACATATAAATATGATGAAAAAGAAATTGGAAGATATGCATTTGAAGGAAAGGATAAATTATGGCTACAAAAAAGTTATCATTATGATGCTGATATCCGGGCTGTTTTCTATAATAGTTATAGGTGTGTTATTTGCTAATATGTATCACTATGTAGAAAATGTTTCGGCTGCAGACCAGGCTGTTAAAATGTGCAGAGTAAATGTTAATGCTGCTGCGAGAAATATAAGAGAAATGGCATTAAATAATGATACATCTTCTTATAATGACTATGAACTTACAGTAGAAAAATTGCTTACGGATGTTGATTCCCAGCTTCAGATTATAAAGAAGAGCGGGGTTGTTTCAGAAGCAGATTACAATGAATATGCATCTTATCTTTCTCAGTGGGGAAACATAGGTTATTCAATCATAGAAAATATTAAAAGCGGCAACAAGGATAAGGCAACTGAAGAAATTCTTAATAAATGTACTCCTGCATTGAATAAGCTTGTTGAAAAAGCAAGAAGCTTAGGTGATATTACAGATAAGGCGAGCAATAAGGCTGCTATAACTACACTTATATTTGCAGCTGCAGGAATTGTATGTATTATTGTCTGTCTATCGACTGCGTGGATACTGGCAAAGAGGACAAGTAAGAAAGTACTTGAAACGATTATTGCACCATTAAAGTCAGTAGAAAATACTGCAGATGAAATGATGAAAGGAAATCTTCACAGCACACTTGATTATAAGTCTGATGATGAGCTTGGAAGACTGGCACACAGCCTGCGTAACTCTATTGCTATTCTTGGAAGCTACGTAGATGATATAGACCGCGCAATGAAGTTGTTTGCAGAAGGCAATTTCGATGTTAAACCGGAAGTAGAGTGGAAGGGTGATTTTGTTGGAATATTGAATTCCTTTATGCTGTTTGAGGAAAGTATGGCAGAAACTATTAAAGGAATCCAGAGAGTTTCAGATGAAGTATCAAGTGCAGCAGAGCAGGTTGCTTCAAGCTCAAATGAGTTAGCAGATGGAGCAACGAATCAGGCTGCTGTTGTAGAGGAGCTTACAGCAACAGTTGCAGGTGTTGCAGAGCAGGTGGAAAAAAATTCGCAGTCTGCAAAGCAAATCAGCAGCAGAGTGGGGAATCTTGGGGAAGCTATTTCTGAGAGTAACAGTAAGATGCAGGAAATGGTTGCTTCTATGAATGATATTAATGAGGCATCAAATGAGATTGATAAGATTATTGCAACAATTAATGAAATTGCCTCACAGACTAATCTGCTTGCCTTGAATGCATCTATAGAAGCAGCAAGAGCTGGAGAAGCTGGAAAAGGCTTTGCAGTTGTTGCTAATCAGGTAAATCTTTTAGCAGACCAGAGTGCTAAGGCAGCAAAAGAATCTGCTGTACTCATTGAAACATCTGTAAGGGCTGTTAAGAAGGGTATGACGATTGCAGATGAGACTGCAACGCAGTTAGAAGAGGTTGCTGGTAGTTCTAAGATGATTACAGAGGAAGTTACTGATATCGCGGATACATTAGAGCAGCAGACGGCAGAAATAAAGCAGATTAACGAAGGAATTGAGCAGATTAATGATGTTGTACAGACGAATTCAGCAACATCACAGGAATGTGCAGCAGCTAGCGAGCAGATGAGCAGCGAAGCAGAGAATCTTCGTGAAATGATACAAAGATTTAAGGTTGCAGACTTTAAGAAGAAATAACAGAGTAGATGACTTTATTATTTCTGAAAAGTATAAGACTGTATTTACAAGCTCTACAGGAATTATATTTTTTGACACCATAACATCATAACATATAGGTGATAAAATATAAAAAATGTGATAAAGTATTTTATGATGATGTGATGGTCAAAAGGTAAAAAGGCATTCGAGCATGCACTATAGATTTTTTGACTTGTGACACAACCCGATATGTACAAAGAATGTGCACAGAAATGAGGATGAGTATGAATTATATAGTGTTGGATCTTGAGTGGAATCAGAGCTGCAGGGGTAAGGAATATACTGTTTTAGGATTACCATTTGAGATTATACAGATAGGTGCAGTTAAGCTTGATGAGAATAAGAAAGTAACAGGAAAGTGGGAACGTATAATAAAGCCTGTTGTATACACGAGACTTCATGGAAAAGTATCAGAAATGCTTGGGATTACAGCAGATGACCTTAAATCAGGACAGGATTTTAAGAGTGCTGCATGTGAGTTCCTTGAATGGTGTGGTGAAGATTATAAGTTTATAACATGGGGAGGTTCAGATCTTACAGAATTTCAGAGAAATATGAAGTATTTTGGCGTGGAGAATCATTTTCCTTTTCCATTAACATATTATGATCTTCAGAAGTTATATAGTAAGGTATACTCTGACGGAAAGACAAGAAGGAGCTTGAAAATAGCGATTGAAGAGCTTGGATTTTTGGAAGATGCAGAGTATCATTCAGCAATCAATGATGCTATATATACAGCAAGAATCTTTTCTAACATGGATTTTGACAGTGTGAGCATATATGAAAGTATAGATACATATAGAATCCCATCATCAAGAAAAGAAGAGATATATATGAATTTCAAAACTTATGAAAAGTATATATCAAAGGGGTTTAAGACAAGAGATAAGGCGGCAGAGGACAGGATAGCAAGATCGTGCAGTTGTTATATATGTAAAAGTCCGATGAAAAGGCGTATAAAGTGGTTTGCCACATCCTCAAAGAATTATTATTCTGTTTTTGTGTGTGATGAGCACGGATTGTTTAAGGGTAGAATGAAAGTTAAGCAGAGTGATGATGGACAATATTATGATGTAAGGATATTAAAGCATACAGATGAAGCTGGTGTTAATAAAATAATAGATAAGCAGAAAAAAGAGCGGGAACACAGAAGACGTAAGAGAATGGAAGAACATAAAAGGAAAGTAGAAGCAAGAAACAGCTGTAATAAGTGATATTAAAACAGAAGGCTGGGAGGCAATAACATTGATTGTAGGTTATTGTCTCCCAGCCTTTTGTTTTAATATGTACTTATAAGATAAATATGATTAAGCCATTGACAGACATGATAGCGTAACAATCAGATAAAAGATTTATGATATCTTCGTAGGCTTATGCGCGTTCACATCACCATTGAATTCATAAACAGCGATGCCGTATCTATGTAAGTCAATAAGCAGTGAATCTTTATATCCATCACATTCTCCGTGAATACTTGTAAGTGTTTTCTTCTGATTCTTTAAATCATCACCAAGAACAAGCTTGTATTTTCCTTTTATAGGAACACCGATTCTGTGATGCATACGTTCTACTGGCGTGAAGTTTAAGACAAACAGAAGATGCCTCTTTTTATCCGGACTTATTCTTATAAATGAAAATACACTGTTATCTCTGTCGTTTGCGTTTATCCAGCGGAAACCTTCTGGACTATAATCTGTTTCGTACAGACATTTATACTTTTTGTTAAGCATCATACATGCTTTGGTAAATTCCTTAAGCTCCTTGTGTGAAGGATCTTCAAGCAGGTACCAGTCAAGAGCTTTCTTTTCACTCCATTCGTTCCACTGACCGAATTCCTGTCCCATAAAGAGTAACTTTTTACCAGGATGACCACTCATGTATGCATAGGCCAGCTTTAAGTTGGCAAACTTATCATCCTTATCACCTGGCATTTTGCCGAGCATAGAGCATTTAAGGTGGACAACCTCATCATGTGAAAGAACAAGTATGAAATTCTCACTGTACGCATACATTAATGAGAAGGTCATCTTTCCATGATTGAACTTTCTAAAGTAAGGATCAAGTTTCATGTATTCAAGGAAATCATGCATCCATCCCATATTCCACTTAAATGTGAATCCAAGACATTCACCATTGTCAGGATCACCACTTACCATAGGCCATGCTGTTGATTCTTCTGCTATTGTAACAGCCTGAGGGAAACGTTTTTTCATCATGCTGTTAAAATGTTTTAAAAAGCTCATGGCTTCAAGGTTGCCGTTACCGCCGTATTTGTTAGGAACCCAGTTACCTTCTGTTCTTCCGTAGTCAAGATAGAGCATGGATGCCACAGCATCAACTCTTAATCCGTCTATATGGAACTTATCTACCCAGAACATACCATTTGCAATAAGGAAGTTGGATACTTCATTCTTACCATAATCAAATACTTTAGTGCCCCAGTCAGGATGTTCACCTTTTCGAGGGTCTGCATACTCGTAGACACAGCTTCCATCGAAGTTGGCAAGACCATGTGCATCCTTTGGAAAATGTGCAGGAACCCAGTCAAGTATGATGGCAATATGTTTGCTGTGCATATAATTAACGAAATACATGAAGTCCTCTGGTGTTCCGTATCTTGCAGTAGGTGCATAATATCCTGTAACCTGATAACCCCATGAGCCATCGAAAGGATACTCTGCAATACCCATAAGCTCAATATGTGTATATCCCATTTCTGAAACATACGCTGCGAGATCAGGTGCTATATCCCTGTAGTTAATATAGCCATCTTCAGTGCCATCCTCCTGCTTTTTCCATGAACCAAGGTGACATTCGTATATAGACATAGGTGACTTAAGATGGTTTTCTTTTTTCTTGGATTCTACCCATGCACTATCTGTCCATGTAAAACTGTTAAGGTCTGCTACGATAGATGCTGTTTCAGGTCTTAGCTGCGCTGCATTGGCATAAGGGTCAGCCTTATATATAGCTTCTCCGTTCTGTGCTATAATAAGGTACTTATACATCTGTCCCTTCATGGCACCTTCTACAAATAGTTCATATATGCCGCCATCGGAAATCTTTTTCATGTCATATCCATAGGCTTTCCAGTCATTAAACTCACCTATAACATACACATCCTTGGCAGCTGGTGCCCATACTGCGAAATATACACCTGTCTTACCATCCTTTTGTGCAACATGTGCTCCCATTTTATTGTAAATCTCATAATGTGTTCCCTGTCCAAAAAGATAGGAATCCAACTCGCTTATCCGCACATCATTGTAATTCAATATATCAGCCATATAACTCCGCCCTTCCACTTATATTTAACTGATATCATATATCAGTTCACATACTCATTTGTATGAAAATATTTTATCATAATATTCGATTAAATACTATTAATTTTTTGACAATTGGTCATTTTTTATTGCCTTTTTAAGTTTAATGTTAAAATGTTACATAATAAATGATTATAATGAGTTTAATGTAACACTTGACATCATAATTGCAGGAATTTATCATAAAGTATACTGGTTTCATATTATGATATAAGCGTTAAAAAACCATTTGACACTTATACCTTTATATGAAAGGTAATACTAATTAAGGAGAAATATTATGATTTATTATTTAATAAGTCCAAACTACATAAATGTAGTCACATTTGTCAGCATATTGTTTGCATTTGCACTAACATGCTTCGCGATATATATGGGAAAGAATATACTTCCAAGAGATGGTGGAAGAGCATATGCTATCAATGGTTCAAAGTCTGTAGGTAAACCACGTGGGGCGGGCATTATATTTATACTTGTATTCACGATAACATGTATGATTTTCGTAAATCTTACATCAGAGATTATTATATATCTGATACTGGTGCTTGCTGCCATGCTTTCAGGATATCTTGATGATGCATCCTCATCTCCATGGGGAGAGCTGAAAAAGGGTATTATAGACTTTATTATTGCAGTTATGGCTGCCATAACATATCTTCACTACAACCCGGGCACATTTGATATAGCACTTTTTAAGCTTACAGTCACACTTAACCCTGTTATATATGGAATACTTATCGTTATTCTCATATGGGTAAGCATCAATGTAACCAACTGCTCAGACGGAGTTGATGGATTATGTGGAACTCTTTCAGCGATTACACTTACCTCAGTGTTTTTACTGTTCAGAATATTTGACATAGAAAGCTCTTTTAGACATGTAATACTTATAATGGTTGTATGTATACTTGGTTATCTGTGGTTTAATGCATCTCCAAGCAAGCTTCTTATGGGTGATGCAGGTTCAAGGGCAATAGGAATATTTATTGCATTTTCATTTCTTAAGCTGCATTGTCCACTGTTGTTCATACCGCTTGCCATTATTCTTATAGTTGATGGAGGTCTTGGACTGATTAAGGTTTCATTCATAAGATTTCTTCATATTAATCTTATGCAGAATATAAGAACACCTATACATGATCATATGAGAAAGAATAAGGGCTGGTCAGATGCACAGGTTGTATTCAGATTTGCTATTATGCAGATAGTCATTGCGGCTGCCGTTATATTTGCTGTTATGTAAGTAAGGTTAATATAATGATACCAGGGTCAAAAGGTCTTTCACCCACATGAGCTTGCTCATAGGTGGGTGAAAGACCTTGGGACCCGCCCCCGATATGAGCATAAAAGTGGGATGATAATCCCACGATATGCGAATATGGGGGAGAATTGTGGGAGTGCGTAGCACGGAGCAATTCGTAGGTATCAAAGTCGGGGGCTTTTTCCCACGACTTCATATCATATAATTAAAAATATTAGATGCCAGTCTTCAGTAAATGGAGGCTGGCATTTTTTGATGTGAAAATATAATGATTTACTAAAAATAAAACTGGTGATATATTTATTGTATATAGGAATTTTTGTAATGATTTATTTTCACAGATACGGTTTTAAATAATATATGAAAAAACAAAAGATGATAGTGTCGAATGACATATATAGAAACGAAAGATGATAGTGTCAAATGACATATGAAAAATGATAGGGGGATGTTTATGGAAGAAACAAGTATAGTTGGGGCTATTAACAAGGACACAGTGGTTAATGTTGAAAAGGCTTTAGCCCAATTGAATAAGCATATTTTTACATATTATCCATCAAGTAAAAAGGTTGTGCTTTCAAGATATGAGATGGAGCGTATGGGTGGAACGGGTGAAATAACAGATATAAAAGAGTCAGAGTTTTATAATATGATTATTGAGAAAAATCACCTGCTCAAAATGTTTGAAGCAGTAGATTTGGGAACCGAGTGTATAAGCAAAGAGTTTTCAACACTTCAGAACCAGATGTTTAGAATCTCTATGTGTACTATAAGTTATGATGATAATCATAAGCCTTTACGTACTGTTGGACTTTTTGAATATATAGAAGATGACTCCAAGCTTAACAATGTTGTCAGTGCACTTATATATAACTTTAACAGTGTATATTATGTAGATGTAGACAGTGAGCAGGTATATCCATATAAGATCAATCCAGCAGTAAAGAGCATGCTTAACAGCTCTCTTAAGAATATTCCACTATATTCAGACCTTATGAAGGAATACATTGATAAGAGTGTAGTCAGTGATGAAAAGGAAAATATGCGTATAGAGACATCTCTTGATAATCTGAGAGAACAGTTTAAGATAAAGAATTCATACCAGTATGACTATAGTATTGTGCGTGATGGTGGAATCGCTTATTGCAGAGCCAAGTTTGTTAACATAGACGGAATAGGTGAATTACATCATATGGTTGCTGGCTTTGAGGATATAAGTGCTGAAAAACAGCGGGAGCTGGAACGTATAGCGTATATAGACCATATAACAGGTGGTGGTAATTATGCTCATTTTAAAAAGACATTAAGAGACTGCAGGGAGCCAGGCTACCTTATTTCTATGGATATTCATGACTTCAAGATTATCAACTCCATATGTGGGATTATCAAAGGTGATGAAACACTGAAGAATATATGGAGATGTATAGAAAAAAGCCTCACTTCTAAAGACCTGGCAGGTCATATTAATGCTGACCGCTTTGCTATATATTGCAGATGTGATGACAAAGATGAGGTTATAGAGTGTATACATAAAATCGGGGAAGGTCTTAAAGATATAACAGAAGCGCTTAAGATACCTAATATAATACCTTACTATGGAATATCACACTGGAAGCATGGCAAAAAGGTCGAAGAAGCTTACAGCGAGGCTAATTTTGCAAAGAATCAGGTTAAAGAGCGTAAAGATATAAGTTATCAGTTCTATAGTCATGAGGATACTTTAAAAATACTCGAAAACAGGGCTATGGAAGATGAGTTTGCCGGTGCGATATCCAATGGGCAGTTTGAGATATGGTATCAGCCTAAGTATAATCCAGTTGATAACAAGCTTGTTGGTGCAGAAGCACTTGTAAGATGGCGTGGTGGGGATGGAAAGCTGATATCACCAGCCAGGTTTATTCCATTGTTTGAAAAGGATGGTCTTATTAAGACACTCGATGAATATGTGTTTAAGAGCGTATGCAGGCAGCAGGCAGAGTGGAAAAGCAAGGGCAGACAGATTATTCCGGTATCTATTAATCTGTCGAGGGCGACACTGTATTTTGAATCAGTGGCAGAGCTTTATAAGTGCATTGCAAATGAAACAGGCATAGATACAAAGTATGTGCCTATCGAGATAACAGAAAGTGCAGCCATAGATAATGCTAATATCAAGGTACTTGCAGATCAGTTCCACAACAACGGTTTTTCACTGCTTGTGGATGATTTTGGTTCAGGCTATTCATCATTATCAACTATTAACATGAAATGCTTTGATACCTTAAAAATTGATAAAAGTCTTATTGATTATATAGGTGATTTCAGCGGCGAGAGACTGCTTGATCATACAATAACTCTTGCCAAGGAGCTTGGAATATCGGTCACAGCCGAGGGAGTTGAGACGAAGAAGCAGGTTGATTTTCTTACACGGCTGAACTGTGATAATATACAGGGCTTCTACTATTCAAAGCCACTGTGCGTTGGAGATTTTAATCAGCTGCTTGGAAGCTGTTAAACAGTAATTAAATGATGTCGGGGTCAAAAGCCCCCGACTTTGATACCTACGGATTGTTCCGTGCT
>ENA-ORPK01002176-ORPK01002176.1-human-gut-metagenome-genome-assembly--contig:-NODE-2176-length-13991-cov-2.859142_pt1 | contig 13991 bp, 17 predicted proteins | sample MGYA00242139_ERZ509068 | MGnify/ENA primary metagenome ERZ509068 (study PRJEB26280, sample SAMEA2338687) | human gut metagenome | biome: human gut; feature: human-associated habitat; material: faeces... | reverse complement strand
CGTCGGGACATCGCGTGCCATGGAATACGGGCGTATTTATGGGGCGTATGCTAGCTTAGGATTGATTCTGAACGGGTTGTTGACGGCTCTTTTTACGCCTTTGATGTTGCATTTATTAGGTATTGTTTAAGAGGAGATAAAGTGAGCCGGTTCGATTCACATGGTTCGAACCGGCTCATCACAAAACATTGTATTAACTTAAACAAGAAGTTACTTGACTATCACTTTCACTGACTTCTTGGTGCCGTCGCTCATCAAATCCTGACGAATATAGATACCGCGTTGTTTCGGCTCATCTACACGTACGCCGTTGATGGTATACCATGCTGTGCTTACTACGTTTGCCTTGCCGTCGGTAACAGCATCTTCTATGGCAGAAGTGAAGTCTCCCGGTTTGTTAGCATCTCCGTCACCGTAATAATAGAGGCGGAAATTGTCAAAGCAAGTCCAGTCGTTCGTAATCTTACCGATTTTGCGTACGCCCAATACCGGTTCTTCACCCTCTTCTACACGGAAACTGAAGTTACCTTCATATTTTCCATCTTCAAAAGCAGCCTTTGCACCGGCAACATCATTGACAATACAATGGTACAACAAATCTTGATACTCGTTCGTGAACAAAGAATCCGGCAATACTTTATCGCCACTCGTATACTTATATTCCTGAACATTGTCAAAAATAGAAGCCAACTTATTGTTCCACTTAGACTCTTTTCCTTCCAAATATACCTCTGCGTTCAACACTTCCTCTGTGCTGTCGCGGCGGGTCAAAGCTGCAGGAGTGATATCCCCTCCGCGATAGAAGCCATTGTAAACCAAACGGTAGTAACCAGCCGGCATATTGTAGAGTTTCTGATGAATTTCACAACTATCATTAAAGATTTCATAATTCAATCCACCCGTAGCTGTACCACCAGTAGTCGTCCAACCATCTGCAGATGAAGCGTCTTTCCATTCAGCCGTAGTTGCATCATAAGTCCGTTTTTGGAAGCTCGGATTGATAATTAAGCCTGTAACATCCAACTTATCCTCCTTGCTGGCCGAAGCATAATCATAGTTACCACTCATCATCTTAGTGTAAGCCTTGTCAAGCTTGACATTATAGCCGTCGATTTCTTCCATGGAAGCAAAGATACCGTCACTGTTTATCTTTTCGTCTATTTCCGCTGTTTTTGCCGCTATCTCCGAGAGACGAATGTAGTCGGAGGAGGCTTCTCCCGCGGCTTCCGCTTCGAGTGCCGCCTTTTCGGCTTCCAGCGCTTCTATCTCCGCTTCGGCGCGCTCTGTCTGCTTTTCGCGCTTGCGTATCTCGGCGACAAGACGCTTGCTTTCCATATATTTTGCCTTGCTGTCCGATTCCGTCTTTGCCTCGGCTGCGGGAGTAGCTTCGGCGCGAGCCGACGAGTGCTTATATTCCATATATTCGTCATATCCGCCGCGGTAATCGAAGAAATCGCCGCCGCTCATATCGAAAATGCGCGTTGCTATCTTTTTTGCGAAATATCTGTCGTGCGAAACGGCAATCACCGTTCCGCGGAAGCGAAGCACGGCATCCTCCAGTATCTCGCGCGAATTTATATCGAGATGGTTTGTCGGCTCGTCGAGGATCAGCAGATTTATCTTTGAGAGCATCATCTTGCAGAGCATGAGACGCGCCTTTTCGCCGCCCGAAAGCTCGAAGGGGGACTTCTCCGCAAACCTTTCCCAGTCCAGGCCCACCAGCTCCATGGCGCGCCTTACCCTGCGGTCTATCTCTTCCTGCTCCAGCTTCATGTTCTTCGGGCCAAAGGCTATATCCTTGGCCACAGTTTCTTCAAAGAGCTGATATTCCGGGTACTGGAACACGAGGCCGACTTTTTTCCGGCCCTCTATGCGCTGTTTTTTGTCGGCAAAGTCGTAGCCATCCACTATAACGGTACCCGCTTCCGGGGGCATTATGCCGCCCATGTGCTGCAGAAGCGTTGACTTGCCGCTGCCGGTATGGCCGATTATTCCGAAAAACTCACCTTTTTCTATATTTAATTCTATATCCCTCAGGGCGGCCTTTTCGCCTGCCGTTCCTGCAAGGTATGTATGGCAAAGCCTCTTTACTTCAATGGGCATATTGCTTCTGCAAGCTCCTCAGCTGTTATGACATCCGCCGGTATATTCATCCCTCCGTCTATAAGCTTATCCCGAAGCATAGCTATGGGCGGCAGGTCAAGGCCGTTGGCCCGGAGTTCCCTCCCCCTGCTGAATACCTCTCTCGGCGTACCCTGGGTTATAAGCCTTCCTTCGGCCATAACTATCACCCGGTCGGCCGCCAGCGCCTCCTCCATATATTGCGTTATCATTACTACCGTCATGCCGCGCTCCCTGTTCAGGCGGCCTACTATATCCAGCACCTCCCGTCGCCCCTGGGGATCCAGCATGGCCGTAGCCTCGTCCAGCACCAGAACCTCGGGCTCCATAGCGAGCATACCCGCTATGGCTATGCGCTGCTTCTGGCCTCCGGAAAGCATATGGGGCGCGCTCCTTGCGTATTTTTCCATTCCAACAGCCTTTAACGCTTCATTCACGCGCCGGCGTATCTCCTCCGGATGCACCCCCAGGTTTTCCGGTCCAAAGGCAACATCCTCCTCCACTATGGTGGTGACTATCTGGTTATCCGGGTTCTGGAACACCATTCCTACCTTTTTGCGTATATTCAGGGTATTTGCCTCAACGGCGGTATCCATTCCGTCTACCTCGACGCGCCCGCCCGTGGGCAGAAGCAGCGCGTTGAGATGCTTTGCGAGAGTGCTCTTGCCGCTTCCGTTATGGCCCACTATGGCCAGCATTTCGCCCTTATTTATTTCGAGTGAGATATCTTTGAGGGCGGTATGCTCCTCATCATATCTGTAAGTTACATGGTCGATTTTTATCATGTCTGCCGCCGTCTTCCTTGGTCATACACTTTAATAATTGATTATATCATACCTAACGTCACTATTCCACAGGTTCACGTTTTGATTATAAAGTTCGGCAAAAGGCAGGCAATTCTCAAGATGCTTCTTAATACTTTCTTTGTTTACACCAAAATACCTTATTTTTCAGCCCCATGCTGTGGTATAATCTTAACGAATAAGATATACGGAGGTATTTATAATGATAAAGTGTCCTAAATGCGGCAAGGAATACCGCGATGACGCTGTTTTCTGCACCGACTGCGGCATAAGGCTGCACGAGCAGTATGCTGCCCCCAACACCGATGCCGGTGCTGACTCGGATCAGCACACCTACACCGCCCCTACCGGCGAGGCATACCACAACAGCGCTCCCTCTGTCCCCGGCGCACCCTCTGACGGAAGGGTTCTGAGCATGTGGGATTATTTCCTCATGGAGCTGGTAACAAAGGTACCCATATTGCGCATAGTTATGTACTGTGTGTGGGGGTTCTCTGCTGACACCAATGAAAACCGCAAAAACTGGTCCCGTGCGCAGCTCATCTGGCTGGCTGTCGGCATAGTATTTACCGTGGTCGGCATTGCGCTGGCTGCCCTTCTTGCGGGCACTACCACGGCTATCTTCAGCCGTATCTCCGACTATATGCATTTCTAAGCCGCCAGGCTTTCTTGCACCGAAAATAAAAAACAGCACTCTGGAGCTTCAGAGTGCTGTTGATTTTTATGCACTTAGATGAGCTCGATCACGGCCATCTCAGCAGCATCGCCACGACGGGGACCCATCTTGAGTATGCGGGTGTAGCCGCCGTTGCGTCCCTCGTACTTGGGGGCGATTTCGTTGAATAGCTTCTCTACAACAGGGTGAGCGTGGCCCTTGGTGCGGGCCTTGTACTCGCTCTTGGACTCCTTCTCGTTCTTAGCGGCGGGAATGTCATAGAGATAGGACATGATCTGCCTGCGGGCATGGAGCTTGCTGGGCAGGTCGTTGGTCTTCTCAACCTTTACGATCTGCTGCTTATCGTTGCGGTTTTCCTTCTCAACGGTAGTAGTGTTCTTATATTCGCTTACAGCGAGTGTGATGAGCTTCTCGGCGATGGGACGAACTTCCTTAGCCCGCTTTTCAGTGGTGACGATCTTACCGTTCCACAGGAGCGCGGTGGTCAGGTTGCGAAGCATCGCGTCGCGCTGGTCGCTCGCCTTACCCAGTTTACGGTTTGGCATATTAGTTCCTCCTGATAATGTTCGTTTAAGGGTTTAGTCTTCGTTGTGACGGAGGGAGAGACCAAGGCCGACCAGCTTCTGCTGTACTTCCTCAAGGGACTTGCGGCCGAGGTTACGCACCTTCATCATTTCTTCCTCATTGCGCTGCACCAGCTCATCAACCGTGTTGATGCCTGCGCGCTTGAGGCAATTATAGGAACGGACTGAGAGGTCAAGCTCCTCGATTGTCATCTCGAGTATCTTTTCCTTCTTGTCCTCTTCCTTCTCCACCATGATCTCGACGCCCTGCACATGCTCGGTCAGGTTGATAAACAGCATAAGATGCTCAGTGAGTATCTTTGCCGCGAGACTTACCGCCTCATCTGGCTTAATGGTGTCATCAGTCCAGACTTCAAGGGTGAGCTTATCGTAGTCAGTAATCTGGCCTACGCGGGTGTCTTCTACGGTGAAGTTGACTTTGCGGATAGGAGTGAATATGGAGTCAACCGCGATCTGGCCTATAGGCATGTCGTCCCGCTTATTCTTATCAGCGGAAACATAGCCTCGGCCGGATTCTACGATTATTTCCATATAGAGCTTAGCGCCCTCGTCCAGCGTTGCAATGTGCAGGTCGGGATTTACGATCTCAACGTCGGAATCGACTATCATGTCCCCTGCCTTTACTTCGCAGGCGCCGGAAGCATCGATGATGACCTTCTTTGTGCCATCGCAATGCATCTTCATGCAAAGCTCTTTGAGGTTGAGGATTATCTCAGTTACGTCTTCTCTTACGCCGGGAACAGTGGAGAACTCGTGGAGCACACCGTCGATCTTAACAGAGGATACCGCTACGCCGGGCAGCGAAGAAAGCAGCACGCGGCGGAGTGAATTACCCAGAGTTATACCGAAGCCGCGCTCAAGAGGCTCTACGACAAACTTGCCATAGCTTCCAGTAAGCTCTACGCACTCGATCTTGGGCCTTTCTATTTCTATCATTTACATATCCCCTCTCTTGCTTTGTGGTCAGTCGATTAGGGCAGTAAGCGTTACGATTTCCATTATCTGGAGTAGAACTCGACGATGAGGTGTTCCTCAACGGTGAGGTCGATATCGTCACGCTGCGGCATAGCAACAACCTTGCCAGTGAGCTTATCTGCATCCAGCTCAAGCCACTTGGGAATGGGCTTGGAAGCGCCCTGCTCACGGAGCTCTTTCAGGTTCTCCATATCGCGGCTCTTGTCGCGTACGGAGACGGTCTGACCGGGCTTTACCAGGTAGCTGGCGATGTCTACTTTCTTGCCGTCAACCAGGATCAGGCCATGGTTGACCATCTGACGGGCCATAGGACGGCTGTCGGCGAGACCAAGGCGATAGACTACGTTATCCAGCCTGCGCTCCAAAAGGAACAGCATGTTGTCGCCTGTTACGCCGCGCATGTTGGTAGCCATGTCATAGTATTTCCTGAACTGGGACTCGGATATACCATAGGCCCTGCGGCACTTCTGCTTCTCACGGAGCTGAATGCCGTATTCAGACATCTTACGCTGACGGGACTGGCCATGCTGGCCGGGGATAGTGTGACGCTTTACTACCGCGCACTTAGCGGTATAGCAGCGGTCGCCCTTAAGGAACAGCTTAACGCCTTCCCTGCGGCACTGCCTGCAAACAGATTCTGTATATCTTGCCATTGTAGTGCCTCCTTAAACTCTTCTGCGCTTGGGCGGACGGCATCCGTTATGGGGGATAGGAGTCACGTCCTTGATGAGGGTAATGTCCAAACCGGCGCTCTGCAGTGCACGGATGGCGGCTTCACGACCGGAACCAGGGCCCTTTACAAAGACCTCAACGGTGCGAAGGCCATGCTCCATAGCGGCCTTTGCTGCGGTCTCGGAAGCCATCTGCGCTGCGAAGGGAGTGCTCTTCCTGCTGCCGCGGAAGCCGAGGCCGCCTGCGGATGCCCAGGATATAGCATTGCCGTTCACATCGGTAATAGTAACCATAGTGTTGTTGAAGGAGGAACGAATGTGAGCTGCACCGCGCTCAATGTTCTTTTTCTCACGGCGCTTGCGGCTTACGGCCTTCTTGACTTTGCCTTTAGTTGCTGCCATTGCTTAATTCCCTCCTTACTTCTTTCTTCCGCCTACAGCGCGCTTGGGACCCTTGCGGGTACGAGCGTTCTGCTTGGTGCTCTGACCGCGAACGGGCAGGCCCTTACGATGACGAACACCGCGATAGCAGCCGATCTCGATGAGGCGCTTGATGTTCATGGAAGTCTCTCTCCTCAGATCGCCTTCCACCTTTATGTTATGGTCGATATAGTCCCTAAGTTTGGCCACATCGGCTTCGCTCAGGTCGCGCACGCGGATGTCAGGATCGACGCCCGTGGCTGCGAGGATGTCCGTAGCGGTCTTGCGGCCGATACCGTAAATGTAGGTCAGGCCGATCTCAACCCGCTTGTCTCTGGGCAGGTCCACGCCAGAAATACGTGCCATAAAGTTTGTACACCTCCGTAAATTTTGGTTCAAATATATATGTACCCGCCGGTTTCCGCGTCGTTTCCTCCGCGGCAGCCGCACCGGCGGCTGTTTCCGCTATTAGAAGCCCGCTCCGCACACCGTGGAGCAGATTTCTAATATGTCTGGCGGCGCAATTACCGCCTGACGGAGCCCATAGCGTTGAGCTCGAAACCTTTCGAAGAGCCGGATGAAATTATCCAGTGTGGCGCTCTCCTTTGTATATCTTCTCGCCTTGGGGCCGTTTGCTTAGCCCTGCTTCTGCTTATGGCGAGGATTCTCGCAAATCACCATCACGCGGCCCTTGCGCTTGATGATCTTGCACTTTTCGCAAATGGGTTTGACTGAAGGCCTAACTTTCATTGTTTTATCCTCCCGTTAATTCTTTGCGCGCCACGTTATGCGGCCGCGCGTAAGGTCATAAGGAGACATTTCAACGGTTACTTTGTCTCCCGGCAAAATGCGTATGAAGTTCATGCGCAGCTTGCCTGAAATATTTGCCAATATCTTGTGCCCGTTTTCGAGCTCTACCTCAAACATCGCGTTGGGGTAAAGGTCTGTGACCAGACCCTCAACCTCGATAACATCGGTCTTTGACAAGCTATACCTCCCTATAATATATCGTCCTCATGGTGAACCGCGCCCGTTTTCAGTGCGCGGCGTAAAGCCGCATCGGCCGTTCCGCCTTTGGCAGAAAGTATCGCGCTGATATTCTCTATCCGTTCGGCTTCAAATTGCAAATGCTTGGGCTTTTTCTTCTTGGGCTTTGCCGCCTTGTGCGCTTTTCCGTCGCACAGCATCAGCGTCCCGTCGTCATTCATGCCTATCACGGCGTAACGTATGCCCTTATCCCTGCCGGCCTTGGAAACGGCTATACGTCCCATCAGGCCGTCTGTCTTTTCAGTTCCAGCCATCGGCTGCACCTCAAAGCGTCAGTATTTCGGGCTTCCCGTTTGCGGTTATCGCAACGGTGTTTTCGTAATGGGCGGCGGGCTTCGCGTCGCGCGTCACAACCGTCCATCCGTCCTTGAGCACCACCACGTCCGCCGTGCCAAGCGTTATCATCGGCTCGATAGCTATCGTCATGCCGGGATAAAGCCTTGGCCCTCTACCGTGCCTTTTATCAACAAAGTTGGGCACTTCTGGCGGTTCATGCATGCTGGTGCCTATGCCGTGACCCACAAGCTCACGCACCACGCCGTAGCCATGGTCGTGCGCGCATTGTTCCACCGCGGCGCCTATGTCCGCAATGTGGTTTCCGGTAACAGCCTGCTCCATCCCGCGGAAGAAGCATTCCCTTGTCACTTCAACAAGCTGCTTCACTTCGTCCTTAACGTTGCCTATCAGTATGGTGCGGGCCGCGTCGCCATGGTAGCCATTCAGTATGGCGCCCACGTCTACGCTGATTATATCCCCATCCTTCAGCTTATAACCGCCCGGGATGCCGTGCACCACCTGTTCGTTCACGCTTGTGCAGATACTCTTGGGATAGCCCTCGTAGTTAAGGAAGCTTGGTATTGCGCCCTGAGAGCGGATAAAATCTTCGGCGATCTTGTTCAGCTCCTCGGTCGTCATGCCAATCGCCGCGCTTTTTTCAAGCAGCAGCAGCGTGTCCCTTACCACCGCGCCCGCAGCACGCATCAGTTCAATTTCGCGTTGACTCTTTATCGTAATGCGTTCGCTCATTTCAGCCTCTCCGTAGCGGCCACAACGTCTGCGTAAACATTATCCGGCGCGTCGTCGCCGTTCACGCGGCTCAGGTTGCCCCTGTTCGTGTAATACTCGATAAGGGGCTTGGTCTGCCTTTCGTATACGGCGATGCGGTTTTTCACCGTTTCCGGCTTATCGTCGTCCCTTATGTAAAGGGGCGATCCGCATTTTTCGCAGGTGTCCTTGTGATAGGTGGATGTGTGGTATCCTGCGCCGCAGCCGGAACACATGCGTCTTCCGCCAATGCGCTCCAGTATCCGCTCCGCAGGAACGGCAATGTCTATCACCATGTCAATGTCCGATATATCATTCAGGGCTTCTGCCTGAGCAACTGTTCTGGGGAATCCATCGAACAGGAATCCGTTTTCGCAGTCGGCTTCCTTTATGCGCTCGGCAACCATTGCGATTATCAGCGCATCAGGAACCAGTTCGCCCCGCTCGATATAGCCTTTGGCTTCCGCCCCCAGCGGCGTGCCTTCACGCATCTGGGAGCGGAGCATATCCCCTGTGGAGATATGGGCTATACCATAAAGCTTGCTTATCCTCTCCGCTTGGGTGCCTTTCCCGGCGCCCGGAGGTCCAAGAAATATAAGCTTCATAGTGTCTATCCGGCTTTCTTAGCCAAGGAATCCCTTGTAATGGCGCATGAGCATCATGGATTCGAGCTGCGCGCTGGTCTCCAGGGCAACGCTTACCATTATCAGTATACTCGTGGGGCCAAAGGTGGAGCTGAGTCCGAATGTACCAAGCAGCACCGTGGGGACTATGGCCAGTATCATAAGGAAGATTGCGCCGAACAGGGTCAGGCGGTTGCTTATCCTCTGCAGATATTCGCCGGTGGGCCTGCCGGGACGGATGCCCGGTATAAAGCCGCCGTTCTGCTGCAGGTTCTTGCTTATTTCCACGGGATTAAAGGAAATCGTGGTGTAGAAGTAAGCGAAGGCCACTATCAGCAGCGAATAGATCACATAATATACAAGGTGTCCATACCAATGCTCGCTGCTCGCGCTCATGTAGTTGATATAGAACTTGTAGAATCCGCCATCTGGCCAGAACTGGCCGATCATCGCGGGGACCTGCATAATGGTCATGGCGAAGATCAGGGGCATAACGCCGTTGGCGTTGGCCTTGAGGGGGATAAAGGTGCTCTGGCCGCCGTACATCTTGCGGCCTACCACGCGCTTGGCATACTGCACGGGGATGCGGCGTTCGCTGCGGTCTATGAAGGTGACGCCGGTCACTATGGCCAGTACGAACACGATCAATATAGGCAGTATCCACCAGTAATACTGGCCGGTTACGAACACAGCCTTGCAGATACTCAGTACAACGGTGGGAACGCGGGCGCAGATGGAGGCGAAGATTATGAAGGAGACGCCGTTGCCGATGCCCTTTTCAGTTATCCTTTCGCCGATCCACATCAGGAACGCGGTACCAGCCGTACACACAAGACCTATCGTGGCATAAGTGAGGAAAAGATTATCTGTGCTTGCAAGCACGTTTCCGCCGTAGTTGCTGTTCTGAAGTCCGGCAACGATACCTATACTCTGCACCAGCGCAAGGCCGATGCCGGTGTAACGGGTAATGGCTTCGATCTTTTCCCTGCCATCCTCCTCCTTGGAAAGCCTTTCAAGGCTGGGGATGGCAATGGTGAGCAATTGAATGATTATAGAGCCGGTGATGTATGGCGAAATGCCCATTGCAAAGATGGAAAAGTCACCGAAAGCGCCGCCGGAGAGCAGGTTGAGGAATCCCAACATATCGTACTGCTCCGCATACTGTGTAATGGCTGCCGCGTTCACACCGGGGACGGGGATGAAGGAACCCAAACGATAGATCACGATAAGCAGCATCGTGTAAAGCATCTTCGTGCGGATATCCTTTATTTTCCATGCGTTGACGAGCGTGCTAAACATCAGACCACCTCTGCGCTTCCGCCAGCGGCCTCGATAGCCTTCTTAGCAGTCTCAGAGAACTTCGCGGCCTTGACATCCAGCTTCTTGGTCAGCTCGCCGCGACCCAGAACCTTAAGTCCGTCCTTCTCTATCTTGCTGATAATGCCCTGCTTCTTGAGAAGCTCTGCGGTAACGGTGGTGCCGTTTTCCCGCTTTTCAAGTCCGGAAAACGGCGGGGACAAATCAATGTTAGAAGGAATGCGCAGGAAGAACGGCGAGAAAAAAATTTACCGGAGGGAATGAAGAGACGGACGAGACCGGTTACGGTGAAAATCCGGATCGTTCTTCGCCTCCCGCAGGCCTTGCGGACTTCCGCGGACAAGCGGTTGCCTTCCCCCACGGAAGGCAGCGTCCGCCGGGCTCCGCCGCATGATGCTTCACGGCAATCCGGTGAAGTTTGCCGGGCTGACGCGGCACACGCCACCCGTTTTCCAAACGAACCGGAGGCGCCTCACTCTTCCGCAGGCAGATGCGTGGTGCCGCGGCCGATGTAAATCTGGCGCGGGCGGACAATTTTCGTGTTCGTTCCGATCATCTCTTTCCAGTGGGCGATCCAGCCCGGGAGACGTGCCAGAGCGAACATCACGGTAAACATGTTTTCCGGAATTCCCAGAGCCCGGTAGACAATTCCGGAGTAGAAGTCGACATTCGGATAAAGATTGCGTGAGATGAAATAATCATCCTTCAGCGCAATTTTCTCAAGCTCAAGGGCGACATCCAGAAGAGGATCCTTGATGTGCATTTTCTTCAGGAACGCATGACACTCCCTCTTGATGATCTTCGCACGCGGATCAAACGTCTTGTAAACCCGGTGCCCGAACCCCATGAGACGCGTCGGATTGTTCCTGTCCTTGACCTGTTCGATGAATTTTTCAATGCTTCCTCCGCGTTCGATGCGGCGGAACATCTCCACGACCTCCTGGTTCGCACCGCCGTGCAGCGGACCCGAAAGAGCCGAAATGCCGGCGGAAATCGTCGCATAGAGATTGACCTGCGCACTGCCGATCGTGCGCACCGTGGTCGTTGAACAGTTCTGCTCATGGTCGGCATGAAGGATCAGCAGGACATTGAGCACCCGGACCGCTTCCGGAGAAATCTTGTACGGGTTCACCGGAGAATCGAACATCATATTCAGGAAGTTCGCACAATATGAAAGATCATGACGCGGATAAACGACAGGCTCGCCGATGCTCTTCTTGTATGCGAGCGCCGCCATCGTGCGCACCGTGGAGATCAGACGCGCGGTCGAAAGCTCGATATCCTCCTCCATCGACTGCAGGTCCACGTTCGGATAAAACGCCGCCAGCGCATTGATCATCGTCGAAAGAATGTGCATCGGATGCGCTCCGCGCGGAAAGTGGTCGAAGAAGTGACGCATATCCTCGTGCAGCAGCGAATTGTTGTTGAGCATTTCGGAGAAATCGCGACGCTGCTTCTCGTCCGGCATCGTTCCATGCACAAGCAGATAGGCGATCTGAACAAACGAACCGGTCTTGACCAGTTCTTCGATCGGGATGCCGCGGTAACGCAGAATTCCGCGCTCGCCGTCGACGAAAGTGATGCTGCTGTAGCAGGCTCCGGTGTTCATGAACCCCGGGTCAATCGTGATGAATCCGGTCTGCTTTCGGAGCTGGGTGATATCAAATGCTTTTTCGCCTTCGGTTCCGGTGACAACCGGAAGTTGTATCTCGCGATCGCCGATTTTCAGCACGACAAATTCATTTTTCTTCATGAGCCAGACTCCTTGCAGTTACGGGGTTGCCGGTACGAGAGCCGCTCTCAAACTCCAAATCGGTTTTTCAAACGAGCTCTGAACAGAATTCGTAATTTAGCACAAAAAACACCGTTTTTCAAGAGCGGACAGAATATTTTCCGTCACCGCGCCGCGCCGGCGACAAGTTCGGCGAACGGCCGGTCCGCTTCGAGGAAATCCACGGAACCGAGCTCCGCGGTCGGCACCCACTTCATCTCCTGACCTTCGCACGGCGACGGATTCGATCCGGGCTTCAGAATGCAGCGGATGAATACGATGTCGAGCAGACCGTTCGGGTATTCGTGCTCGACTTCATGAACGACGTCGAGCGGAAGAATCTCCGCGCCGAGCTCCTCCCGGAGTTCGCGGACGATGCACTCATGATAACTTTCCCCGGGTTCGACTTTCCCTCCGGGGAATTCCATTTTATCGCGCAGAACCGTTGCTTTCGGACGGCTGCAGATCATGGTGTATCCGTCTTTGCGGATTACGGCGGCGCAGACATGTTTTTTCTGCATAATCAATCCTTCTTTCTGAAAAGCATTTGCTTTTTTCCGTTTTTGTGGTATACTATTCATCATGAGGCAGGGGAACATCCTCTGAACGTTAAAATACATCAAAGCCGCCAAGGCTTTACAGTACCTTTTCTAGTTGGAGCGGTATTGTTCCCCCCTGCCTCTGTTTTTAATCATCACGTACTATACAGCGCATCTGTCAAAACACAAACACTTCTCGCCGTTTTCCATTATTTCAACTTGAAAAAATATCCGCTCTGATTATATTTCATATATGATGGTCATTCAAACAACGGAGTATTTCAAATGAACGAGAAAAATTTCGCCGAGCTCGACACCAATTTCAAATCGCGCACCATCGGCAATCAGGAACTCGAATTCCGCGACGGATTCGCCGCGCCGTTCGCCCTCGAAGGATTCCCGTATATCGACAGCGAAGGACGCAGAAGCCGTCTGCCGCTGGACGTCGCCGGAATGTGCGACAAGGAAGGAGTCTTCCCCATGAGCATGCAGGGCGCGGGTGAAGCGATCCGGTTCCGCACGAACTCCCCCGTCGTCGGCGTGCGCGCGGGATTCAATGAAATCTGGAACGGAAACAACCGGGGAGGAAGCGACGGATTCGATCTTTATACCGGAACCGGAGCCGAAAGCAAATTCCGCGGCAACCGCATCATCCCCGTCGGCGACGACTGCTTCGAAGGACTCTGGGAACTCTCCGCCGACGGAGAATTCGCCGACTGCACGCTTTGGTTTCCCTATCACTGCGCAACCTCCGCAATCGCAATCGGGACCGTTCCGGGAAGCATCGTCGAACCGCCCGTCCCTCACCGCATCGCAAAACCCGTCGTCTTCTACGGTTCCTCCATCACCAACAGCGGCTCCGCCGGACGCCCCGGAATGGTCTATCCCGTCATCCTCGCGAGAATGCTTGATTTTCATCTCGTCAATATGGGATTCAGCGGATCGTGCCGAGGCGAACTCTGCATCGCCGACACCATTGCTAAACTCGATATCGCCGCACTCGTCATGGAGTTCGACCACAATGCGCCGACCCCGGAATTTCTCGCGGAACGGCACGAACCCTTCTTCCGCAGATACCGCGAACAGCGACCGGACGTCCCCGTTCTTATGATGTCCATGTGCAATTTCGTCCCGGACGAAAACTGCAGGCGGCGGCGCGAAATCATCATGCGCACCTGGATGAACGCCGTCGATTCCGGCGACCGCAACGTCGAATTTCTCGACGGGGAAACGCTCTTTTCCGGGCCTTTCCGCGAGGACTGCACACAGGACAACTGCCACCCGAACGATCTCGGAGCCATGCTTATGGCGATCCGGATCGCAGACCGCCTGAAACGAATGCTGTAATCCGGAGGTTTTATGAGCAGTTTCATCTTTGTCTGTTTCATTTTCGCCCTTGT
>ENA-ORPK01002175-ORPK01002175.1-human-gut-metagenome-genome-assembly--contig:-NODE-2175-length-13991-cov-4.396886_pt1 | contig 13991 bp, 9 predicted proteins | sample MGYA00242139_ERZ509068 | MGnify/ENA primary metagenome ERZ509068 (study PRJEB26280, sample SAMEA2338687) | human gut metagenome | biome: human gut; feature: human-associated habitat; material: faeces... | reverse complement strand
GCGTTTCTTATACCCTGCCAAGGGCTACGGGATTATTTCACTAACTCTCAATTTAAAATAATGTCTGCTGCACGTATCTCTCGGGGAATTCATGCAGGTAAGTAAAGCATTCCTTCGGGGAACACAGCATACCATTCGCTACGCAGGTATTTTGAATCAGTGCCATAAGCTCTTTTGCATAAGGACTGGGAATATCGTAGGCATTTCCGTAGGTGCTGATATATTTTTGCCGGATGCTGGGGAAATCACGATCCAGCGCCTGATAGAAATATTCCCGGTCGCCTTCCCGCAGCGTGACACCAACATCGAACACCAGAATCCCCTGAACTCCTGCCAGCAGGCAATAATCAAGCAAGCCTTCTATATTCTCCCTGGTATCGTTAATAAAAGGAAGAATCGGTGTCATCCACACAAGAGTCGGTATTCCCAACTCTTTACATCTCATCAACACTTCAAAACGCTCTCTCGTAGTAGACACATGCGGTTCAATCTTACGGCACAGCTCCTCATCATAAGTAGTGAGCGTCATCTGCACGACTGCTTTGGCCTTCTTATTGATAGATTGCAGCAGATCGAGATCCCGAAGCACCAGATTGGATTTTGTGAGTACCGTAACGCCATATTCATACCGATCGATCAGTTCCAGACATTTTCTGGTCAATTGAAGCTCTTTTTCAGCGGGAAGATACGGATCGCACATGGCACCTGTACCGATCATGCATTTGTGCCGTTTTGAACGTAATGCCTGCTCCAGCAGTTCAGGAGCATTTTTCTTGACCTCGATATCTTCAAAGGCGTGTGTAAAACCGTAACATCTGCTGCGGCTGTCACAATAAATGCAGCCGTGGGAGCATCCGCGGTAAATATTCATTCCGTTATTCTGAGATAAAATCCCCTTCGCCTGGACAAAATGCATGGTAATATTCTCCCTCATTTGATTGTATAACTTTATTTTTATATTAACATAGGAAAAGTGAGAAAACAAAAATAATTTTAACTAAAATTAAGCTAAAATAGCTGGCTAAATAAAGATAATAATGATACAATACAAGAACGGAGATTGGAAAAGCTTTACGATAAAACAATTATGGAAAGGAAAACTATTGATGCAGAAATTTGGTACAGAAAAATTTCATGGGGTGAATTTTGCGGTATTTCCGCACAAAGGCGTACTGGGATCTGGAGAAGCCAGAAAAAGTATGGAGGAAATGGCGCATAAGACCCACGCGAACTGGGTGATACTCACTCCCTCGGGGATGCAGGAAACCCCTTATAGCGAAGAAATTCGTTTCGATGGGGAGAAAAGCTGCACGGATGAAGAACTGTGTGATATGATCCGATATGCGCAGAGTCTGGGATTAAAGGTGGCATTAAAGCCTACCGTGAATTGTGACAATGGTGTCTGGAGAGCAAGGATAAGCTTTTTTGATCATGATGTTCCCTGTGAACCGAAGTGGGGCAACTGGTTTGAAAGCCATATTGCTTTTCAGAAGCATTATGCACAGATCGCACAGCGGACAGGGTGTGAATTATTTCTTACAGGCTGCGAGATGACGATGACAGAGCACCGGGAGACGGATTGGAGAAAGCTGATCGCAGAGGTCCGCACAGTATATGACGGACCTGTCGGTTATAATTGTGACAAATACGGAGAAGATCATATTACATGGTGGGATGCAGTGGACGTGATCGCTTCCAGCGGATACTATCCCATCGATGATTGGGAGAATCAGTTGGATCGCATTGAAGAAGTAGTAAAAAAATACCAGAAGCCTTTTATTTTCTCGGAGGCTGGATGCATGAATATCCATGGTTCCGCGCTGGTGCCGAATAACTGGGAACTGCAGGGCAAAGAGGATGATGCGGAACAGGCAGACTGGTATCTGGCAATGTTTTCTGCCTGCGAAAAACGGGATTGGGTGAAAGGCTTCGGAATCTGGGACTGGCCGGGAAGTATGGAAAGGAAGAGCCCTTATGCAGTCTGCGATCGCCCTGCGGAGGCTGTGATCGCCGAAGAATATAGCCGTTGTGCCAAGAATCGGTGATAAGAGAGCGAGACATCGAAAATCAGAACGACAGATAAAACAAAGCACAGGGAGGTATGGCAGAAAAATGGAGCAGCCAACAAAGATAGTCAGCGTAGCAGCATTGCCGCAGGTACGGGTGTTGGGACGCACCACGGGAACGGATGTGGTGAACTTATTCTGGACCGGCAGCGGAATAGAATTTATCTATACCGGCAGTGAAATTCAGGTGGAGGTAAATGCCGATTTCGACGCTTATGAACCGTGGCTTGCGGTGGAACTGAACGGTGTGCAGATCAGTAGAGTTCCGTTAAATAAAGGGAAAAACGAAGTGTGCCTGTTCCGGGGGATGACGGTAGGAAAACCGAAGCATGTACGGATTCTGAAAGAAGTACAGGCAATGCATCAGGATCCCGGGCATCTGTTACAGATTGTGGGATTGCAATATGCAGACGGTGAATTCCTGCAGCTGCCGGAGCCGAAGTACCGGCTGGAATTTGTGGGAGACAGCATTACCAGCGGAGAAGGTACGGTGGGAGCCGTCTATGAGGAAGATTGGATCAGTGCCTTTTTCTCTGCAATGAATACTTATCCCCGTATGGTGGCAGATGCATTATCCGCAGAGTATCGTGTGGTATCTCAGAGCGGCTGGGGAATTGTCACCGGATGGGATGGAAATGTGGAGAATAAGATTCCTCCGTTTTACACACAGGTCTGTGGCTTACTCACCGGGGAGAGGAATGCTTCTTTGGGAGCGTTGGAAGATTATGATTTCGAGGCATGGCAGCCGGATGCGGTCATTATCAATCTGGGAACCAATGATGTCACAGCGATTCAGTCTGCAGCGGAACTGGGGCAGGAATGGGCAGGAACAAGGGATATAGAAGAAGTTAAAGAAATCCTGACTACAGCCATCGGCGATTTCCTGAAAGTAGTGCGGGAAAGCAACCCCACAGCACAGATCATCTGGGGTTACGGTATGCTGGGAGACAACTTCCTGTCCGCCATCCGGGAAGCTGTGGAAGGCTATGCGAAGCAGACCGCCGATTCCCGGATACACTTTTTGCAACTTCCCGACACTACACCGGATACCGTAGGCAGCCGCCTGCATCCCGGCATGAAAGCCCATCAAATTACCGCGAAAGAGATCGAAACATATCTGCAAGAACTGTTATAGGAGAAATTTATAATTTCTTAAGAAAAATGTGACGTAAAATGTGACAATTCCGCGTTATATTGAAACCCGTAGAAAGTAATTCATTCGGAGGGACTGGCAATATGATGCAGGAAAATCGTTCGGGCAGACAGGCAGAGATCCATATAACGCAGATGCGGAGGAATCCGTATCTGGTGGATTATCAAACCGGGAAAAATACGGGCAGACATATAGGAAGGCGCATAGAACAACGACATCATAGTGCAGTGCCCCAGCAGGAAAACAGAATCCGCCAACAGAAACAGAAAACTGCGGCTGCTGTATCTGATGGAAACGTATGCAGAGACAATACCTACAACACGCGCACAAGACAACGCCTGACGAGGGCGGAGAGACAGCGTCGCCGCAGACGGGCAAGAATCCGCAGATATATCCGGATGACTTTGCTTTGTGCAGGAATTCTGGTAGGAATCGTCGCATTGACAAAGCTTTTGAAGGTGCCTGCCAGTACTGCGGAAGCCAGCACACCGATGGAAGCAATAGATATGGCGCAGCAGGTGGGAAAAGGGACTGAGAATACCATGGGGACTAGGATCCAGGGACTGTCGGCGGAGACTTACGCAGCGCACCCTGACTGGACGGAGGATTTCCTCACGGTAAATGAATATTCCAGACCGGGAGATCCCTTGACGGAGGTGAATAATATTTTCGTGCATTATACTGCCAACCCCGGCACCAGTGCGGCACAGAACCGCAGTTATTTCGAACAGCTTAAGGACAATCATGAGCGCAGTGCCAGCGCGCATTTCATCATCGGCTATAACGGGGAAATCATCCAGTGTGTTCCTTTGGATGAGATCGCTTACGCGGTGCAGACCCGTAACGAGGATTCCATCTCTATCGAATGCTGCTATAAGGCGGACAACGGACAGTTCACTCAGGAGACCTACGATTCCCTGATCAGACTGCTGAGTTGGCTGATCGATGCCTATGAACTGGAACCGGAGGATATTCTCCGCCACTATGACTGCGGTGGAAAAAAATGTCCCATATACTATACAGAGCATGAAGATGCCTGGGAGCAGTTAAAAGAGGATGTCAAAAATCTATAGAGAATTACGTGATCACAAGACACGAAGAGAGGAACTTTTTCCAAAAGGAAAGGTTCCTTTTAGTTTATCTTGTTTTAAGAATACAAGTTTGTTAGAATAGACGCATACGGAATACGATTTCCTTTTCAAAGGGAAAAGTGTTGCAGACAAGGCCCTAAGGGGCAGAAATGAGGAGTATCATGAATATTTTATCACCTTCAATTCTTTCGGCGGATTTCTGGAAGCTGGGAGAGGATATCAAAGCTGTGGAAGGAGCCGGTGTGCCCTGGCTGCATGTAGACGTGATGGACGGACTGTTTGTGCCTTCAATCTCTTACGGAATGCCTGTCTTGAAGGCAGTGAGACCCCACACAGACATGTTCCTGGATGTGCATCTGATGATCGAGAAGCCGGAGCGCTATGTGGAAGAGTTCGCTGCCTGCGGTGCGGATCTGGTGAATTTTCATCTGGAAGCCACAGAAGATGTGAAGGGATGCATTGATAAAATACGTGCCACCGGCAAAAAGGTTGGCATCACCATCAAACCCGCCACCCCGGCAGAGGCTGTGGAACCTTATCTGGAACTGGTGGATATGGTACTGGTGATGACCGTAGAACCCGGTTTCGGCGGACAGAAGCTGATCCCGGAATGCCTGAATAAGGTAGCGGTGATCCGTAAAATGATCACGGACAGAGGACTCGCTATCGATCTGGAAGTAGACGGCGGTATTCATCTGGACAACGTAGTGCAGGCATTGGAGAAGGGAGCCAATGTTATCGTGGCAGGCTCTGCTGTATTCAAGGATGACATCGCGGCCAATGCAAAGGCGTTCTTAAATAGAATGCAATAATTTTGAGAAAACGATTGCCTGCGTAGTGACGGCAGGATTAACAGCGTGAACGCCTAGTGGAAGGCGCAGACTGCCGACAGACGGTGACGTAAGGACAGACAGCCGTCTACGGAATGGAGAGCAATATGGAGTTACAGATATTACATGCAATTCAGGGGATCCATCAGGAATGGCTGACAGAGATCCTGCGTTTTTTTACTACGATGGGAGAAAGCGGTCTGGTATGGATCGTTATTGCGATTGTGCTGACCTGTATACCTAAGACCCGGAAATGCGGCCTGACGATGATGATCGCCATGGCCGTTACATACCTTGTGGGAAATTTGTTCTTGAAAAATGTGATTGCCAGACCCCGGCCCTGCGCAGTGGACACCGGTGTGACGCTGAAAATTCCGTTCCCTTCGGAATATTCCTTCCCTTCGGGACACACTTCCAACGGTTTTGCCGGAGCGGTGACCATTTTCAGCTATTATCGTAAGGCAGGTATTTTAAGTCTGCTGGTGGCAGCGATCATTGCTTTTTCCAGACTCTATTTCTTCGTGCACTATCCCACGGACATTCTGGGTGGCATGGTACTGGGAACATTGGATGCAGTACTGGCAGTTTACATAGTAAAACGTTTGGAAGACCGAGTGGATGTGAAGACCATATCAGACAACGATAAGACGGGACACAAGTAGGAAAAGCAGCACTATAGAAGCAGGAACCTGACAGGAAACGATATGGACAGAAAGGGCAGAAATTTCGATGAACAGCAGAACGTTATGGAATGATAATTGGTATTTTGCCAAAACAGCATTAGGTGTGAACTGGGAAGACAGGCAGATCTGGGAAGCCAAAATGCAGCCGGTGGATCTGCCCCATGACTGGTTGATCTATGATACGAAGAATCTCTATGAAGACAGCATCGGCTGGTATCGGAAGAACTTTGCCTATGCCCCGGATAAAACAGGAAATGATGACCGTGTCATCCTCCGCTTTGAAGGTGTCTACATGGATTCTTCTATTTATGTAAACGGTGAGCACCTTGGTGACTGGAAATACGGCTATTCTACCTTTGACTGGGATATTACGGATGCTTTACATGAGGGAGAGAATGAAATCGTTCTGCGTGTTGTATTTCAGGCGCCCAACAGCAGATGGTACAGCGGTGCAGGAATCTACCGGAATGTGTGGATGATCCGGCTGCCGGAGACACATATTCCTCTGGACGGCATCTACACATCTTCTGTTGAGACGAACAAGGGTTATGACCTGACTATCGACACGGAACTGGAATGGGGAACAGATAGTGGAAATTATGAACTGGAATACTGTCTGCGAGATACTGATAACAGCAAAAGTCCCATAGAAACAGAAACCTCGGAGCTCTTCCGGGTAAAACAGCCCCTCACCTGTGGACAGAACAAGATATCCATGACGATCCCTGTGGATAATCCGAGGAAATGGGACATTACGGATCCTTACTTATATGATCTGCAGGTATGCCTGTGGAGAGAGCAGGAGACTAACAGCCGGGAACTATGTCAGCAGGAACATTTCCGTATCGGCTTTCGCACCATACAATTTGATCCTGACAGGGGCTTTTTATTAAATGGCAGGAAGATCCGACTGAACGGTACCTGTGACCATCATGACCTCGGAGCGTTGGGAGCGGCTTTCCACAAGGAAGCCATGCGCCGTAAGTTCAAACTCATGCGCTCCATGGGTGTCAATGCCCTGCGGACTTCTCACAACATGCCGGCAGTGGAAGTGATGGAACTGGCGGACGAGATGGGCTTTCTGGTATTGTCCGAAGCCTTCGACATGTGGGAGATGGCCAAGAATCCATATGATTACGCCAGATTTTTCAAGGATTGGATGGAAAAGGATGTCCGCAGCTGGATCCGTAGGGATCGCAATCACCCTTGCATTATTATGTGGAGCATCGGTAACGAGATCCCAGACACCCATGCGGATGCCCACGGACAGGAGATCACCGGAAGCCTCATTGCCGCGGTCAGAAAGTGGGACTACCGTAATGTGGCACCTGTGACCATCGGTTCGAACTATATGCCATGGGAAAACGCACAGAAATGTGCAGATATCGTGAAGCTGGCGGGATATAATTACGCGGAAAAATATTATGAAGAGCACCATAAAAAGTATCCGGACTGGATCATTTACGGAAGTGAGACTTCTTCTGTCGTACAGAGCCGCGGCATCTATCATTTCCCGCTGGATCGGGCGACACTGATCGAAGCAGACGAACAGTGCTCCGCTCTGGGTAACAGTACTACCAGCTGGGCAGCCCAAAATACGGAATACTGTATCATTATGGACAGAGATACCCCCTATTCCTGTGGACAGTTCATCTGGACAGCTATTGACTACATCGGTGAGCCGACACCTTATCAGACGAAAAACAGCTATTTCGGGCAGATGGATACAGCGGGATTTCCGAAGGATTCCTACTATCTCTTCCGCGCAGAGTGGACAGATGTGAAAAAAGATCCTATGATTCATGTCTACCCTTATTGGGACTTCAATCCGGGGCAGCAGGTGGATGTGCGGATCACCAGCAATGCTCCGGAGGTGGAACTGTTCGTAAACGGCGTATCACAGGGAAGGCGGCAGATCGATCATGAAAAGGGAACGGTGTTGCAGCCTTCCTGGAAAGTACCTTATGTGCCCGGCAGTATCTGTGCTGTGGCTTACGATGAGACCGGCAGAGAGATTGCCAGACAGGAGAGACATTCCTTTGGCAACACCGATCATTATGTATTAAAAGCAAACAAAACCACTCTGCGTGCCGATGGCGAAGATATGATCTTCCTGGAGATCGCGGCAGAAGATAAGGACGGTTATCCCGTGGAAAATGCCTCCGATTATGTGAGAGTGACCGTGGAAGGTGCCGGAAGACTGATAGGACTGGATAACGGTGATAGTACTGACTACGATTCCTATAAGGGAACCGTCCGCAAGCTGTTCCAGGGGAAGCTTCTGGCGATGATCGCTGCGAAAACGATCCCCGGAGAGATTCGTGTGACCGTGGAGGACGCATGGACAGCCACGGCGAGCATGACCGATGAAACCGTCACCGGAACGGCCGCGGCAGTAGTCGAGACTTCGGACAATACGGCAGCTGCCGGGCACCGCACGGCGACAGTGACGCTTCATGCTATCGAAGCACAGATCCGTCCCGGTATCTGTGCAACGGAAGAAAACAGAGAATATCCGCCTGCCTTTGTGGAACCCGGATTCGTGCCGGTACGCAAGCTGGAACTGAGCGCAGCCGCAACGACGCTGACACCGGAAAACCCTTCTGTACTGCTGCATACCTGTATTTATCCTATGGAAGCCACTGACCGTAAGCTTCTGTGGAGCATTACGGATGCCACGGGTATTCCCAGCCCGATCGCAAAGCCGGAAGAGCTTCCGGACGGCGAAGGCATCCGTATCACAGGCATCAGTGACGGAAGTTTCCAGGTGAGATGTATGTCCTGCAACGGTACCCCTTCTGTGAAAATGATCTCACAGCTGGAGTTTCAGGTGGAGGGAATGGGACAGACGTTTCGGTCACCTTATGAACCGGTTACTGCTATTTCCTATGACACAAGTTTTGGCGGGGATGTGAGCCGCGGTGTGGAGAACAGTGCCGGAACGGATAAAGCACAGCCTACCGGTCTGGTTTATAGATCCGTAGATTTCGGCGAATTCGGAAGTGATGAGATCACGCTGGCTATTTTTGCGAATGATAATGACCCTCACAGAATTCAAATCTGGGAGGGAGAACCCAGGGAGAATGCATCCGGATTCGGAGAGACGGGAGAACTTGTCGGAGAAGTCACCTATCAGAAGCCCGGCATCTGGGAGGTCTTCCAACCGGAGACATTTACACTGTCCCGGAGACTGAAAGGCGTGGTAAATCTGACAATTGTGTCGGAAGATAAATTTTTCCTGAAGGAGTTTCATTTTACCAAACAGGAGAAAGCTTATGCGAGACTGTCTGCCCTCACAGACGGCGTTACTTATGGAGACAGCTTTGTGAGAACCGCGGATGCCATTGAACAGATCGGCAACAATGTTTCCCTTGAGTTCAGTGATATGGACTTTGGAACAGATGCTTCTGACAGTATCGTCATATGCGGAAGGACACCTCTGCAGCACAATACGATACAGTTGCGATTCAGTAATGGGGAGACGCAGGTACTACCCTTCCCGCATAGCGGGGAATATCGTGAGATGCGATTCCCGATACAGAAAGTGACCGGAGAACAGAAGGTGACATTTGTCTTCCTACCGGGCTGTAATTTTGATTTCAAATGGTTCCGGTTTGAAAAAAGTGGATTGGAGGAGTAAAAGAAAATGATGAGCAGATGGAACAGAAAATTATGGGCATTGATACTTGCAGCAGGGATGACAGTATCTCTGGCTGCCTGCGGAGGAAACGACCAGGCAGCAGGCGGTGCATCCGCGGGTACACAGGATGGGACTGCCGCCCAACAGAACCAGAGCACGGGCAGCAATATCGACAACGCCGGCAGTATTGTAACGTTAGCGCAGGATGCCCGGGCACTGCAGATCATAGACGACAACTACCGCACCTACTACGAGCTTTTTGTTTATTCCTTCTATGACAGTGACGGTGACGGCATCGGTGACCTGCAGGGAGTCCTGGACAAGCTGGACTACCTGAATGATGGTGACGATACGACGGATACGGACTTAGGGATCAACGGCATCTGGCTCATGCCGGTAATGCCCTCCACGACCTATCATAAATACGACACTACGGATTACGAGAATATTGATCCGCAGTACGGTACCCTGGATGATTTCCAAAAGCTGCTGACAGCCTGCCATGACCGTGGGATCCGTGTGATCCTGGATCTGGCGATGAACCATTCTTCCAGTAGGCATCCATGGTTTTTACAGGCAACGGAGTATCTGAAAAATCTGCCGGAGGGAGCTGAGCCTGACTCCTCAGAATGTCCTTATATAGATTATTACCATTTTTCAAGGGAAGCCCAGAGCGGATATGCGCAGGTAAATGGGGCAGACTGGTATTATGAAGCAAGATTTTGGGACGGCATGCCGGATCTGGATCTGCAGAATGAAGAGGTGCGCCGGGAATTTGAGCAGGTGGCGGACTTCTGGCTGGATATGGGCGTGGATGGTTTCCGCCTGGATGCGGTGAAGGAATACGTCACCGGCTCTGTGGAAGACAATGTCGAGATTTTAAGCTGGTTTGCCGATTATGTCCATGGCAAGGACCCGGAGAATTATCTGGTGTGTGAATGCTGGACAGATCAGAATACCTATGCGCAATATTACGCGAGCGGCGTGGACAGCATGTTTGATTTTACCTTCGCTGACAAGTCCGGAATCATCGCAAATGTGGTAAATGGCAAGGCATCCGCGGCATCCTATGCAAAGAATCTGGAAGCGGAGCAGGCTATGTATGCGCAATACAATCCGGATTACATCAATGCCCCTTTTTACACGAATCATGATATGGGGCGGAGCACAGGCTACTATGCCGGGGAAAACAGTGAGGCACAGACGAAGCTTGGCAATGCCCTGAATCTGTTGTCCGGTGGAAGTGTCTTCCTCTACTATGGGGAGGAACTGGGAATGAAGGGCTCCGGCAAGGATGAGAATAAGCGTGCTCCCATGTACTGGAGCAAGGATGACAAAGCGGAAGGCATGTGCAAGGGACCTGCGGATATGGAAGATTTTCAGATGAAATTCGACAGTCTGGAAGAACAGCAGGAGGATCCGGATTCCATTTACAATTATGTAAAACAGGTGATCCGTATCCGGAACCAGAATCCCGCGATTGCCAGAGGCACCACCACTTATCTGGAGCAGTATTCCGGCGAGCAATGCTTTGCCCTGACAAGAAGCTATGAAGACAGTACTTTATTACTGTTGGGCAATACTTCTGCGGAGCCTGCAAGTGTGGACCTGTCCGGACTTACCGTTGGTAACACCGCAGCAGAGGATCTGGTACTGCTTGGAGAACTTTATACCGGAGAGGAGATCGCCGAACGCGAAGGAACTGCGGTCACACTTCCGGCATATTCTGTTTTGATACTGGGGGAAAAGAGGAGCTGTAATGAGCAGTAATGAGACAAAACTGCATTGACAGTCCGGATTTCCTGTGCTACTGTAAGAATACGCAAATGCAATGAGGAAGAGAGTATTTATCATAGAAGTTTTACAGAGAACATTCCGCAAGGCTGAGAGGAATGGAACGGACAGATAGAGAAGATGGCTTCTGAGCGGCGCACCGAACGGATACCGGAACAGAATAGGAACGGTAGAAGCAAGGCTGCGACAGGATCCGCCTGTTACAGCGGATAGGGTTACGGACCCGAAGAGGTCTGTGCTGTGAGGTACAGACGAAGAGAAGTGGTAACACGAGATAACGCTCGTCTTCTTGAAGAACTTCATGTTCTTTCAGGAGACGGGCTTTTATTTTTAAGAAAAGGAGAATCAGATTTATGGAAAGCAAAGGAAAATATTATCTTACAACTGCCATTGCCTATACGTCCGCCAAGCCCCATATCGGTAATAACTACGAGATCGTACTGGCTGACAGCATTGCACGTTTCAAGAGAAAAGAAGGTTATGATGTTTTCTTCCAGACCGGTACCGATGAGCACGGTCAGAAGATCGAACTGAAGGCAGAGGCAGCCGGTATCACACCCAAGGAGCATGTGGACAAGATCGCCGGTGTGATCCGCGGACTGTGCGACCTGTTAAACATTTCTTATGATAAGTTCATCCGTACTACCGATGAGGATCATGAGAAGCAGGTACAGAAGATATTCAAACGTCTCTATGATCAGGGTGATATTTACAAGGGGGCCTATGAGGGAATGTACTGTACTCCCTGTGAGTCTTTCTGGACGGAGTCCCAGCTGGTAGACGGCAAGTGCCCGGACTGCGGCGGTGTGGTAAAGCCTGCGAAGGAGGAGGCTTACTTCTTCCGTATGAGCAAGTATGCGGACAGACTGATCAAGCACATTAATGAGCATCCCGAGTTCATTCAGCCCGTATCCCGCAAGAACGAGATGATGAACAACTTCCTGCTTCCCGGCTTACAGGATCTGTGCGTATCCCGTACTTCTTTCACCTGGGGTATCCCGGTGACTTTCGATCCTAAGCATGTTATCTATGTATGGCTGGATGCGCTGACCAACTACATCACCGGTATCGGCTACGATGCAGACGGCAGCAGCACCGAGCAGTACAAGAAGCTGTGGCCCGCAGACCTGCACCTGATCGGTAAGGATATCATCCGGTTCCATACCATCTACTGGCCTATTTTCCTGATGGCACTGGGCGAGCCTCTGCCGAAGCAGGTATTCGGACATCCCTGGCTTCTCATGGGCGGCGGCAAGATGAGCAAATCCAAAGGAAATGTGGTCTATGCGGATGACCTCGTAGATTATTTCGGCGTGGATGCGGTACGCTACTATGTACTGCACGAAATGCCTTTTGAAAACGATGGCAACCTGACCTGGGAGCTGGTAGCAGAGCGTACCAATTCCGATCTGGCCAACACCCTGGGCAACTTGGTGAACCGAACCATCTCCATGAGCAACAAATACTTCGGCGGCGTTGTGACAAAGACCGGCGCAGCAGAAGAGGTGGATGATGATCTGAAAGCAGTCGTTACCGCAACAAAAGCAAAAGTTGCTGCAAAGATGGAAGAGCTGCGTGTGGCAGATGCGATGACCGAAATCTTTGGTCTGTTCAAACGCTGCAACAAATACATCGACGAGACAACACCTTGGGTGCTTGCAAAAGACGAGGCACAGCAGGATCGTCTTGCTGAGGTGCTTTACAACCTCACAGAGTCTATCACAATCGGAGCAAGCCTGCTTCATTCATTCCTGCCAGAGACAGCAGAAAAGATTGTGGCACAGCTTAACACAACACTCCGTGAGTTCGATGATCTTGACAAATTTGGTCTTTATGAGAGCGGCACAAAGGTTACAGACAAACCTGAGATCCTCTTCGGCAGATTAAAGGCAGAGGATGTGATGCCTGAGGTAGAGAAAATCCAGGCGGTACAGAAAGCAGAGTTTGAGGCTGAGCAGGCTAAGCTTGCTGCAGTTGAGGGTAAGGCAGCATGTGGCTGTGGTGCAGGTGAAAATGCCGCAGATGGTGCAGACCTTGAGCCTATGGATGTGGAAGCAAAGGAAGAAATTACATTTGATGATTTCGAAAAGCTCCAGTTCCAGGTTGGTGAAATCGTAAAATGTGAGGCAGTTGCGAAGTCAAAGAAGCTTCTCTGCTCACAGGTAAAGATCGGAAGTACAACAAAGCAGATCGTATCCGGCATTAAGCAGCATTATTCCGCAAAGGAAATGGTCGGCAAGAAGGTAATGGTATTGGTAAACTTAAAGCCGGCGAAGTTAGCAGGCGTAATGTCAGAGGGAATGCTTCTGTGTGCCGAGGATGAAAACGGCGAGCTGGCACTTATGGTTCCGGAGAAGAAGATGCCTTCAGGAGCAGAAATATGTTAAGCACTCCGGCAAAGATATTTGAAACACATGCGCATTATGATGATGAAAAATTTGATCCTGACAGGGCGGCACTTCTTGCCGCCCTTCCTGAAAAAGGAATTGAACAGGTCATCAATGTAGGAGCATCCATAGAGAGTACAAAGACAACACTGGTGCTGGCAGAAAAGTATGATTATATGTATGCGGCAGTAGGTGTCCATCCGAGTGATATCGACGGACTGAACGAAGAAAGCTTTGCATGGCTAAGTGAGCAGACCCATCATCCAAAGACAGTCGCGGTAGGAGAGATCGGTCTGGATTATTACTGGGACAAAGAGCCGGAAGTACAGGCAGCGCAGCGCGGGTGG
>ENA-ORPK01002173-ORPK01002173.1-human-gut-metagenome-genome-assembly--contig:-NODE-2173-length-14013-cov-14.309142_pt1 | contig 14013 bp, 10 predicted proteins | sample MGYA00242139_ERZ509068 | MGnify/ENA primary metagenome ERZ509068 (study PRJEB26280, sample SAMEA2338687) | human gut metagenome | biome: human gut; feature: human-associated habitat; material: faeces... | reverse complement strand
CCGACAAAGCAAAAGAATAATCTAATACTTGTCGGGGACGAGGGCGTCCCCGCTCCCAGTTATTAATATAGGGTGTATTCAGAAGGTAAGCAATGGGAAGGGTTTTGTCTTATATAATTGATGACTCGATTGTAATGGTCTTCGTTTCTAATAATACGGTCATAATATTCCTTTTGCCAAATAGAACCGGTTTGGTTAATATATTTGTTGATTTTATGTGCAGAAACAGATTTTATAGTTTTTATTATCTGTTGAATAGTAGCCTGTCCTTTAGGTTCTATGAGTAAGTGAATATGGTTTGGCATAATGACATAGCTATGCAATTCATACATAACAATGTTGTCGTGTTCAAGAGTCTGTATTATTATATCTCGATATTGCTTATTCTTTAATATGCATGAACCATAGCCCTTATCAAGATATTTCTCCAGTTGGTTGTGTCTTTTAGTTTGTAAAAATTCGAGTTCTTTTTGATTACCTTCTTTTAATAATTGCTGCTTGATTGATTCATATTCCGTTTTGATGAAGTCAATGACGTGTTGGGGTAGTGAGTCGGCAAGACGGAATGTAACGAAAGTAATCTTTCCGTATTGTGTCCAATGGGGTAGGTTGCCTTTTGTTTCGTATATAGGTTCGTGTTTGTTGAGAAAATAATTCATGTATGAGTGTTTAATAAGGAGCGGGGACGCCCTCGTCCCCGACAAAGCAAAGAGAATACTCTAATACTTATCGGGGACGAGGGCGTCCCCTTTCCCAGTTATTTGTATTCGTGAATGGGCAGTTCGCCGTTGAGAGCGCCGAGGGCGTTGAATGCGAGCGACCTCATTTCGCCCTCGCCTGGCAGCACTACGACCGGTGCGAGGAAGTCTACCTGCTTCTTTATTTCCTCAACGCAGTATTTGCTGTAGGCAATGCCACCGGTAAGGATAATGGCTTCTGCCTTGCCCCATAGCGCAACAGCCATGGCACCAATCTGCTTTGATATGGTGTAGAGCATAGCTTCAAGCACTTCGTGGTATGGTTCTTCGCCAGCTTCGGCGCGACGTGAAATTTCCTTCATGTCCTTCATGCCGAGCAGAGCCTGGCAACCACCGTAGCCAGCCAACATCTTCATAATCTGACCCTCGCTGTACTTGCCCGAGAAGCAAAGACGCACGAGTTGGTCGGCAGGCAGAGTGCCCGAGCGTTCAGGAGCGATAGGACCTTCGCCGTTGAGCGCATTGTTCACGTCGATAACCTTGCCCAAGTGGTGTGCCGACACGCAGATGCCGCCTCCGAGGTGAGCCACGATGATGTCCATGTTCTCATAGACCTTTCCGCAGCTTTTGGCATAGCGACGTGCGGCAGCCTTAGCGTTAAGGGCGTGGAAGATAGATTCGCGCTTCATGAACGGCAAACCGGTGTAGCGGGCGCGTGTCATCATCTCGTCTACCACCACAGGGTCTGCCATGAATGCCGGACAACCGCACTCGTGAGCAATGTCGTCGGCTATAAGACAACCGAGATTGCACACGTGCTGATGTTTGGCATGATGCAGGTCGTGCTTCATAAGTTCGTTGACAGCATACACGCCGCCGTGCAATGGCTTCAACAGTCCGCCGCGTCCTATCACGGCATCGAACTTCAATGGTATTCCAGCCTTGCGCAACAGCTCCAAAACGAAGTCTTTGCGGTATTCGTACTGGTCGTCCACGGTCATGAACTTTTCTATTTCTTCTTGCGGATGAAGTCCGTCGTCGGTCCACACCGCCTTGTCGTCCTCGTATACTGCCACCTTGGTTGAGGTGCAGCCGGGATTAATGACGAATATTCTTTTCATATGGAAGTGCTCCCCATACAGCCCCACCCCCTTGCCCCTCCCCCGCAGGGAGGGGAGTGAAGTGCTGAACTTGCTCAGAGTTTTACAGCATACTCTTATATATTTATTGCAAAGGCGTAGGAAAGTAGGGATTTTTTTTGTTGTTAATAATCGATTTTTATTTTAAAATTAAAGAAACCTTCCACCCTTAAATCCCCAACAACTCAGCCTTAAAGTCATTTCACTCCCCTCCCTACGGGGGAGGGGTTGGGGGTAGGGCTTTCAGTTTATGCACCCTCAAAGTCATTTCACTCCCCTCCCTGCGGGGGAGGGGTTGGGGGTGAGGCTTCTCATACACGCCACAGCAAGCGAGTAGAACTTGGAGTCGGCGGAGTCGGCTCGTGATGTCACCACAACCGGAGCTGTAGTTCCGTCGAGCATGCCAGCCACGGTAGCGTTGGCAAAGAAGGTGATAGTCTTGTAGAAAGTGTTGCCGGCTTCGATGTCGGGGAAAATCAAGATGTCGGCATTTCCTACTACGGGCGAGCTGATGCCCTTGATGGCTCCGCTCTCGGCGTCGCATGCAGTCTTCACGTCCATTGGTCCGTCAACGCACACTTCGCCATATCTGCCTTCCTCGGCATATTGCTTGATGGCCTGGTAGGCGATGGTGATGGGGAACTTTTCGCTTGTCTTCTCGGTGCAGTGAGTCAGTGCAACGCGCGGACATGAGCCACCGGTAAGGCTACGCCAAGTCTTTGTGATGTATGTCATCACAGCGTCGAGTTGTTCGGTGGTAGGGAAAGGTATAACGGCAGCATCAGAGAAGAGCATGAGTCGGTTCATACCGGGAATCTCAGCCACTGCAATATGTGTCAGCACGCTACCCTTTACGAGTATACCCTGCTCCTTGTTGAGCACGGCGCGCAGCAGATTGTCGGTATTGAGCGAGCCCTTCATGAGCACATTGGCGCGTCCTTCACGCACTTCCAGTACGGCTTTGCGTGCAGCGTCGTCGTCGTCCGATGCATTGATAATCTTGATTTGTTGCGGGTGTTTTGTTGCGAGCTGTTCGGCAATGGTTTGCTTGCCGTCAACAACTGTAAGAATAAAGTCTGCAAAACCCTCGCTGACGCTTCGTTCAATCACCTCTTCGGTGTGTGAGTCGGCAGGTGATGCAACAGCCACAATGACGCGCTCTCCTAACGAGCGCAGTCTTTCTGGTAGGGTTTTTAAGTCAACAATAGGATTCATAAGATATGATTTTTTAGTTTGATATTCTATTCGCAAAGTTATCTGATTTTAGTTGATTGGCAAAGGTTTTTATTCACATTTTTATTCGAGTCTTTCAAAATGTTCGTTAAAAGGTCGATATTGAACATTTTTTTGTATCTTTGTATAATAAATGGGGTTGAAAATCAATGTGTTTATAGCAATTCGATTATACACCTCCAAACATACAATATCATACATATGACAACATCCGAATTTATCATACAGTTTCGTGAGTCCGACCCTCGTCGGCTTGCTCTTCAGGCTTCGCGCTATCCTGATGTAGACATGCCCTTCGCATTGAATCAGATTCAGGGATGGCAGACAGCTCAGCGCAAGTTGCCATCATGGGCGGCGTGCGATGGTGTGGTGTATCCTCCGCATCTCAACATGGAGCAATGCTCGTCGGAGCCTACAGCCCGATACAAGCAGCAAGTGGCGCGTCGATGGGTAGAAGCCGTGCAGCCAGATGCCGACACCTGTATGACCGACCTCACGGGAGGATTCGGAGTCGACTTCTCGTTTACCTCGCGTTGTTTCAGTAGCGCCACATACGTAGAGCGCAACGCCTCGCTGTGCGATGTGGTTAGCGCCAATTTGCCGCGCTTAGGCATTCAGAATGCCACGGCGAAATGTGCCGAGGCAGAAGATGTATTGGAACAGCTGGAACCTCAGACCATGATATTCCTCGACCCGGCGCGTCGCGACGAGCACGGTGCCAAGACGGTGCTGATAGCCGACTGTACCCCCGACGTGTGTCAGCTGTTGCCAAGGCTTATGGCAAAGTCGCAGTTTGTGATGCTGAAGCTTTCGCCCATGCTCGACTGGCACAAGGCGATAGTCGACCTTGACGGCAAGGTTCGCGAGGTGCACATAGTGTCGGCGGACGGCGAGTGCAAGGAACTGCTGCTCGTATTGGCTTCTGACGGTAAGCCGGAAGTGCAGGTTTTCTGCGTAGACATTCAGTCACGCCCCGACTCTGAGGGTCAGTATCCGCGCAGCGAATTTGTATACAGCATCGCCACAAATGCCCAAGAAGAAATAGTGGAGAATAATTCAAAATTGGAAAATTCAACATCGGCGCAGCCGACCAATTCAAAACTCAAAATTCAAAATTCAAAATTCTTACACGAGCCCAACGCTTCCGTGATGAAGGCAGGCTGTTTTGACGAGATAGCCCGAGCCTACGGCATCTGTGCAATAAGCCGCAACAGCCATCTGTTTCTCTCCGACCGTGAGATAGACGGCTTCCCCGGCCGTTCGTTTGCCATTGATGCCGTCACCACTATGAACAAGCGACAGCTCCGCCAGACCCTCTCCGGCATGAAGCAGGCCAACATCGCTGTGCGCAACTTTCCCCTATCTGTAGCCGAACTGCGCAAGCGTCTGAAGCTGTCCGACGGCGGCGACACCTACATCTTCGCCACCACCACCTCCGACGGCGACCATATACTTATGATAACGCATAAGACAAAAAAATGAAAAAACGTCGTGTTTTCTCAAAAAAACATTACTTTTGCAAACAAAACAACTACGATGAAACGTATAGGAATTTTCGTCGGGTCGTTCGACCCATTCACCATAGGCCATGACTCCGTCGTGCGCCGCGCCCTCGCCTTGTTCGACCATCTTGTGATAGGCGTAGGTGTTAACCAAGGCAAGCGCTATATGCTCAGCGCCGATGAGCGCGTTGAGGCTATACGTTCGCTCTATCGCGACGAGCCACGTATCAGCGTGGAGCAATACAGCGACCTCACCGTCGACTTCGCCAAGCGCCTCGGCGCCCAGTTCATCGTCAAAGGCGTGCGCTCGGTGCGCGACTTTGAGTTCGAGCGCGAGCAGGCCGACATCAACCGAAGGCTCACCGGCATTGAAACCATCGTTCTCTTTGCCGAGCCAGGGTTGGACAGCATATCGTCGACCGTAGTGCGCGAGCTGACGCATTTCGGCCATGACTGCCGCTCATTCCTGCCAGCTGGGCAGGAATGAGAATGTGGAATGTTGAATGTGGAGTGTTGAATTAGTCGGCTACGCCGATTTAGAATTATCCAATGTAGAATTGTTGGAACAAAAAGGACGACACTCAACATTCAACACTCAGCATTCAACACTCAATTCAACATTCAACATTCAACACTCAACATTCAAGCAATGATAACATACAACGTAGACGGCGTGAAGATGCCGAAGATAAAGAAGCGTGAGACTACGGCGTGGATACGTGCCGTGGCAGCAACATACGGCTACAAGGTAGGCGAAGTGGGCTATATGTTTGTAGACGACGAGAAGATACTCGAAGTGAACAACGAGTATCTCGGTCACGACTATTACACCGATGTTATAACATTCGACTACGACGAACCAGGCATCGTGAGCGGCGACATAGTAATCTCGCTCGACACCGTACGCACCAATGCCGAGCAGTTTGGCAAGCAGTACGACGACGAACTGCGACGCGTCATCATACACGGCATACTCCATCTGTGCGGCATCAACGACAAAGGTCCGGGCGAACGCGAGATAATGGAGGAGGCAGAGAATCGTGCCCTCGCCATGCACCCGTAATGACAGAAGGACAATCCTCAATAAAACATTCAAGTTTCGCAAGTGAAAGTAGTTAAGAAGTTAAGGAGTTTTCGCGCCCTACGGTCGCTAAGGAGTTAAGCCATTAGTTTTTTTCTTGATTTATAGCATAAAAGCATTTGGCTTAACTTCTTAACTCCTTTAACTACTGAATTCTCTGAACTTGCGAAAGTTCAGTAAAATACAATTGAAAAATGCGAAAAGTAATAGGTATTGGCGAGACGATGCTCGACATCATCTTCAAGGACGGCAAACCGATTGAGGCCGTGCCGGGAGGCTCAACGTTCAACGGAATAATATCACTGGGACGTGCTGGAGTCAACGCCACATTCATATCCGAAACCGGAAGCGATAGGGTAGGCGAGTACGTGCGCCAGTTTCTCAAGCAGAACAACGTAGACACGGCAAGCGTCAATGTCTATCCCGACTCAAAGTCGCCCGTTTCGCTCGCCTTCCTCGACGACGATAATAACGCCGACTACATCTTCTATCGCGACCAGCGTCACGACCACATGGACTTTACTTATCCCGAAATCAACCGCGATGATATTGTAGTGTTCGGATCGTTCTATGCCGTCAACCCGACTTTGCGTCCGCAGGTGTCGGGACTGCTCGAACTGGCTCGCCAGCATGGCGCTATCATCTACTACGACGTCAACTATCGCCCCGCACACCAAAACGACGTGATGAAGATTACGCCCAATCTGATAGACAACCTCGAATTTGCAGATATCGTCAGAGGCTCGCGCGAAGACTTCACCGTATTATATAAGAAGGACACAGCCGAACGTGTCTATCGTGCTGAAACGTCGTTCTACTGTCCGCGACTGGTATATACCGACGGTCCCCGACCTGTAACTGTGCTGGCAGACGGCGGCTTCCACAAGCAATATCCTATGCCCGACACTGAGACGGTGAGCACCATCGGAGCCGGCGACAACTTCAACGCCGGATTCATCTACGGACTCATCAAGTACGGAGTGACACGCGACGATCTGGAACGCGGACTCGACGAGGCTACATGGGACAAACTCATAGCCTGCGCATCAGCCTTCTCTGCCGACTGCTGCAAGGACATATACAACTATATCTCGACAGACTACGGCAAGAGTCTGCAACAGTAGGCTGCCAGACAGTTGCCGCACGACATTGTTTCAACAATCAAACTATACATATAAATATGAATACAGAGATTACATCATCAATACATTATGTCGGCGTGAACGACCGTCATAAAGACATTTTCGAGGGACTTTGGCCGCTGCCCTACGGTGTTTCGTACAACTCGTATATCATCGACGACGAGAAGGTGGCGCTTATCGATACCGTTGAGGTAGATTTCTTCCCGCAGTTTCTCGCCAACATCCGCTCGGTGATTGGCGACCGCAAGATTGACTACATCATCGTCAATCACGTAGAACCTGACCATAGCGGTGCGCTGCCGCTCATCAATAAGTACTATCCTGAGGCACGCATCGTAGGCAATAAGAAGACCTTTGACATGGTGCGCGGATACTACAACGTTGGTACGGGCGACGATATTCTGGAGGTTTCCAATGGCGACACACTTGAGCTTGGCAAGCACACGCTCTCGTTCACTATGATTCCGATGGTGCATTGGCCCGAAACGATGGTGACACTCGATCAGACAGCCAACGTACTGTTCTCGGGCGACGCCTTCGGATGCTTCGGTGCGCTCGCAGGAGCGTTCGTCGACACCGATATGAATTGCGACATCTACTGGGATGAGATGCGCCGCTACTACTCCAACATTGTGGGCAAGTATGGCGTTCCGGTTCAGCAGGCGCTCAAGAAGCTTGCCGGTGTGAAGATCGACTACATCTGTTCTACTCACGGACCCGTTTGGCACGAGCACATAGCCCGCGTCATAGAGGCTTACGACCGTATGAGTCGCTACGACACCGACCGTGGCGTTGTAATCTGCTACGGTTCGATGTACGGTAACACAGAGCGTGCCGCCGAGGTCATTGCACGTGCAGCTGCCCAGGCAGGAGTACACAATATCGTCATGCACGACGTGTCGCGCTCCAACCATTCCTACATCCTGAGCGACATCTTCAAGTACGACACTCTCGTGCTCGGCGCTCCTACATACAACAACGGTATCTATCCGCAGATGCAGGCACTCATCGACGAGATAGCCGAACGTGGTATCAAGAACCATCGTCTGGCTGTATTCGGCTCGTTCACATGGGCTGGTCAGGCTGTAAAGAAGATACTTGAAGCCAACGAGACTCGCATGAAGTTTGAGCTTATAGGCACTCCCGTAGAGATAAAGCAGAGCCTTAACGCAGAGACTGAGGCTGCTTGCGAAGCTTTGGGAAGCGCTTTGGCGTAATAAATATAAAGCCCGAAAAACCAACCCCTGCAAAGCCCCACCCCCGACCCCTCCCCCGTAGGGAGGGGGAACGGTATGCTTTGTTGCCAAGAATCGTTTTATTATGAGAAGAATAGCAATTATTGGAATCGTCCTTTTAACGATAAGTGTGCCCTTCCAGTGGCTCTATCTTGGCAATTATGTTGTCAGCGCAGCAAGCACGCTCATCGCAATATACGGCATTCTCAGATACAACAACAAGTTTGCGTGAATATCGGAACGTCGGACTATAAAAACTTTATTTAAACGACAATAACGACAATGGTCAACAATTAGCTACTGGCTGATTGTTGACCATTGTCGTTATTGTTTGCTCATGCTACGGCGAGGACACCATAGCCTCCTATTGTTAGCAATCAATGCATACTACTCCCCTCCCTGCGGGGGAGGGGCCGGGGGTAGGGCTTTTATTACTTTATCACCAGCCTCGTCATTCCCTCTTCGGCAAACGTTTCCTGCGCCACTTGTTGCAGGTCGGCAGCCGTCAGGGCGTCAATACGATTGCATAGAGCTGTGACATCCTTCTTCCATCCGTAGTGCAGATAGGTTTTGGCGAAGTCGAGAGCGAACGATTCGCGGGCGTCGCAGGCTATGCCTATCTGTCCGCGTATCTGCTTCTTGGCGGCGTTGAGAGCCGACTCGCTCAGCGGATGCTGCATCACGCGGTCGAGTTCGCGGCGTATCAAACGCAGACACTTGTTGGTGTTGCGCGGGTCGCAACCGAAATATACCGCCCACAGACCCGTGTCCGAGTAGCTCTGCATCATACTCTCTACAGTATATACAAGAGCGTTGCGCTCTCTGAGCGAGATGTTGAGGCGGGCGTTCATGCCCGGACCGCCCAGAATGTTGTTGAGCAGATAGAGCGCAATGCGGCGTGGGTCGTGCACGTCGTAGGCACGTGTGCCCAGCATCACGTGCGCCAGATGAGTGTCCATGTGTTGGCTGATGCTCTGCGGAGTGTACGCAGGCATTGCCGAAGGCGTAGTGTCGCGCAATGAGAGCGGAGCTGTATTGCCGTCAGCAGCAGCATTGCCGTCGGCGCAACCCATGTCGTGCGCCTTCTCAAGCAGTCGTACCAGTTTGTCGAATTTGATGTCGCCGTAGGCAAAGAATACGGCGTTGTCAGGACGGTACAACCGTCGTGTGAACTGCAGGGCATCTTCAGTAGTGTAAGTGCGCAGAACGTCGGCTGAGCCGAGAATGTTGTGACCCAGCGGATGGCCCTTGTATATAGCGTTTTCGAACAGGTCGTATATCAGTTCGGCAGGCGAGTCGTTGTAACTTTCAATCTCGTCGACTATCACCTCAACCTCCTTGTCAATCTCCGCTTGCGGATATGTGCTGTGAAACACGATGTCTGTGAGCAGATCGACAGCACGGTCGATATTGTCGCGCAGTACGGCTGCATGATAGACCGTCTCCTCCTTGTTGGTGAAGGCGTTGAGGTCGCCGCCCACGCTTTCCAGATAGCCCAGAATCTTCATCGAGCTGCGTCGTTCGGTGCCCTTGAACGTGATGTGTTCGCAGAAGTGTGCCATTCCCTCGCGGCCCGGTTGCTCGTCGCGTGTGCCCGCTGCCACGGCATATCCGCAGTAAACCACGGGCGAAGCGCTGGGCAGATGGATTATGCGCAGTCCGTTGCTGAGTGTATGTGTATTGTAGTTCATATTCAAATGTTTAATATATGCAAAGTTACACTTTTTGTCGCTTATTTTATGTAACTTTGAACGCGAAACCCGAATAAACGAAACATTTTAACAACAAACTTAATATGAAACATCTGTTATTGACACTGGCTGTGGCGGGAATGGCTCCTTGCATGATATACGCAGCCGAAACGACGGACAAGGTCGTTCAGCCCACGTTCAAGGAGTGGCACGACATGTCGGTCAACAACGTTAACCGATTTCCTACGCATGCCTCTTTCTTCGCTTACGAGAACCGCAGTGCGGCTCTGAAGGGCGACCGCAACAGTTCTGCCAATTATCTCTCTATCGAGGGCGACTGGCGCTTCAACTGGGTGGCTAATGCCGACCAGCGTCCTACCGATTTCTTCAAGGAAGGCTACAACGACTCGTCGTGGAAGACGATGAAGGTGCCCGGAATATGGGAAGTCAACGGTTATGGCGACCCCGAGTACGTTAACATCGGATTCGCATGGCGCGGACATTTCAAGGACAATCCCCCTCAGGTGCCTACCAAAGACAACCATGTAGGCTCATATCGCCGCACTATCAATATACCTGAGTCGTGGGACGGCCGTCAGGTGATTGCCCATTTCGGTTCGGTAACGTCAAATATGTATCTGTGGGTGAACGGTCACTTCGTAGGATACGGCGAAGATTCGAAGTCGGCAATGGAGTTTGACATCACTCCTTACCTCAAGAAGGGCGACAATCTCATTGCTTTCCAGACCTTCCGTTGGTGCGACGGCTCGTATAGTGAGGACCAGGACTTCTGGCGTCTGTCGGGTGTAGCGCGCGATTGCTACCTCTACTCACGCTCGCAGCAGGCACATATTGACAACATACGCGTCACTCCCGACCTCGACGCTCAGTATCGCAACGGCACATTGGCTGTGAACGTTAAGGCAAAGGGCAACGCCAAGTTTGTCATCGACCTCATTGCGCCTGATGGCGACGTAGTAAGCCGCAAGGTGCTCAACACCTCGAAGGTGAAGGTAAAGCCGGGCAAGAGCGTGCCCGAAATCAACGCTACCGTTAAGTTCGACATTGAGAACCCGCTGAAGTGGACCGCCGAGACTCCTAATCTCTATAAGGTAGCTGTCACCATACAGCAGAACGACAAGGAAGTGGAAGCCGTTGCTGTGCGCACGGGATTCCGCAAGGTGGAAATCAAGAACTCTCAGCTGCTCGTCAATGGTCAACCGGTGCTCATCAAGGGCGCAAACCGCCACGAGATGGACCCCGATGGCGGCTACGTGGTTTCGCGTGAGCGCATGATTGAGGACATCCGCCTTATGAAAGAGTTCAATATCAACGCCGTTCGTACCTGCCACTATCCGTCAGACCCTTACTGGTATGATCTGTGCGACGAATATGGCATTTACGTTTGTGCCGAAGCCAACCAGGAAAGCCACGGATTCTACTACGAAAAGAACGCCAAGTCGACCGAACCGCAGTTTGCTCTGCCTATAATGGAGCGTAACGAGCACAACGTTATCAATCAGTACAACCACCCGTCGGTTATATATTGGTCGATGGGCAACGAGACTGCCGACTCCAAGAACTTCGCCGACGTGAAAAAGTGGATACACGAATACGACCCGACACGTCCCGTCCACTTTGAGCGCGCACTCAATGGCGACAACACCGACATCTTTGCCGAGATGTATATGACGCCCGAATACGTGGAGAACTACGTGACCCACAACCCCAAGAAGCCTTACATCCTCTGCGAGTATGCTCACGCCATGGGCAATTCGGGCGGTGTGATGAAGGAGTATTGGGATCTTGCACGCAAGAATCCTCATTTCCAGGGCGGATTCATCTGGGACTTTGTCGACCAGGGACTGCGCGGTAAGGACGATAAGGGCAATATGATTTATAAGTACGGTGGCGACTATAACTCGTACGACCCGTCGGACAACAACTTCAACTGCAACGGACTCATCAATCCCGACCGTATTCCTAACCCTGAGATATGGGACATGAAGTACTACTATCAGAACTATTGGGCTGAGCCGGTCGACCTGAATGCAGGCACAATCTCGGTATACAACGAGAACTTCTTCGCCAAGCCCGAGAACGTATCGTTGTCGTGGGCGATAGTAGCCGATGGCATAGAGTATCAGAACGGAACAATAGCCGACATCTCGATGCTCCCTCCTCACAAGAAGATGGAGCTGGTGCTACCCTACAAGCTCAACGACTACAAGAACCAGAAGGACGTGATGCTCAACATAGAGTTCCGTCTGAAGAAGGACGAGGGACTGCTCAAGGCGGGCCACATAGTAGCCCAGCGCCAGATGCCGATACGCGAATTCACGGGCAACGACCTCTCTGTCAACCCCGCTTCGCTTAAGGCTGTGAAGCTTGTCGACAAGAAGAAGGAGCCGCAGATAACGCTCCACGCCGAGAACTTCACTCTGCAGTTCGACCGCAAGACCGGTTTCATCTCCAAATACGAGGTTGGCGGCAAGTTATTGCTTGGCGAAGGCGGCACACTGAAGCCTAACTTCTGGCGCGCTCCGACCGATAACGACATGGGAGCAAACCTTGGCAAGAAGCTCGCAGCATGGCGTTCGCCAAAGATGAAGCTCGCATCGCTCACCGCCGACAAGAAGACCAAGACCGTGACAGCCGTATACGACATGCCGACTGTTAAGTCGCAGCTCACTCTGAAATATGAGGTAGAGGACAACGGTACACTCACCGTGACACAGGCGCTGAAGACCACACCGGGTGCCAAGGTTAAGCGTATGCTCCGTTTCGGTATGACAATGAATCTGCCATATCAGATGGACCAGAGCACATGGAACGGTCGCGGACCGGTAGAGAGCTATGTCGACCGCAAGATTTCGCAGAACGTAGGCTTGTACAAGTCGACAGCCGACAAGATGTTCTTCGCTTATGTCCGTCCGCAGGAAAACGGCAACATGACCGACATCCGTTGGTGGCAGCAGACCGACAACAACGGCGCTGGATTCCGCGTTGAGTCAGACGGTCTCTTCGCCGCATCGGCATTGCACTACAACCAAGCCGACCTCGACGATGGCGAAGCAAAGCGTCAGAGCCACTCGCAGTCAGTGCCCAAGTCGAAGTACACCAACCTCAACATCGACCTCACTCAGGAGGGTGTAGGCGGTATCGACAGCTGGGGCGCAGAGGCTCTGCCTGCCTACCGTATGGCATACAAGGACTATACATTGCGCTTCCGCATCGTGCCGAAGACATTGGTTAAGTAGAAGTTTATAGGTAAGCGTATCCGCGATGCTAGTATATACACGTTAAAAAAAATATCGCTCAAGCTTTTATTCTTGAACGATATTTTTTTGTTTCCATTTGTCCGGTAGCAATTCCCGGTACTTACTTAATGGTGTTCTTGGTGGCAGCACTGCTGCTTTGTTGATGACATCGGATATATATTCAAAGAAGTTAATACCTTGCAGTCTGCATGAGCATGCCAGCGAATAGAACATGGCTGCCCGTTTGGCACCAGCATGCGACCCGAAGAAGAGTGAGTTTCTTCGGGAATTAGATTTTTTATTCACGCAGCAAAGGTAAAGAGATAAAAAAATATGGACAAGGCTGCATCGCGGATACGCTTACATGCAAATTAAGCCTATTAAAACATGCTTAATTTGCAAACCTTATTTTTATTACTGATACTCAATAAGTTACAAGTACATATTAATCTACATAATAGGCAAATTATAGCTTCATCTTTCTTAATATGCACGTTTTTATCTTCATTTTACCCTTAAACTGCAAATTAAACCTAAATACCAAGCTTATTTTTACCAAAACATACATATTAAGAGAATTATCTGTATATTTGCGATCTAAAATAGTTAGAATTATGGAATATACGGCACTTTTAGAGAAACAGATATTAGGTAGGTTGAAGATAGACAATCCTTGGTGGACGGAAGGTAGGATACCTTCTTACTATCAGGACATGAGTCCTCGTCTCTATCTCGACATCTTCTATCCCCTGGTAAAGGATGTCAGCATTCAGCGTGCCCTCATCTTGATGGGACCTCGCCGAGTGGGTAAGACGGTAATGCTCTATCATTCCATCCAACAGTTGATAGACGATGGCGTGTCGCCTCAGAATATCATCTATGTTTCGGTAGAAACTCCTATCTATAACAATATCCTCTTGGAGCAGTTGTTTTCTTTGGCAAAACAGATATTGAGTAAGGAAGACAGCCAAGAAGAGTTTTATGTTTTCTTCGACGAGATACAGTATCTCAAAGACTGGGAAATCAATCTAA
>ENA-ORPK01002171-ORPK01002171.1-human-gut-metagenome-genome-assembly--contig:-NODE-2171-length-14020-cov-5.854064_pt1 | contig 14020 bp, 9 predicted proteins | sample MGYA00242139_ERZ509068 | MGnify/ENA primary metagenome ERZ509068 (study PRJEB26280, sample SAMEA2338687) | human gut metagenome | biome: human gut; feature: human-associated habitat; material: faeces... | reverse complement strand
TAAAGTGGTACGCGAGCTGGGTTCAAAACGTCGTGAGACAGTTTGGTCCCTATCTGTCGTGGGCGCAAGAAGTTTGAGTGGAGTAGTCCCTAGTACGAGAGGACCGGGATTAACAGAGCACTGGTATACCAGTTGTCACGCCAGTGGCATGGCTGGGTAGCTACCTCTGGAATGGATAAACGCTGAAAGCATCTAAGCGTGAAACCAACCACAAGATGAGACTTCTCATTCGAAAGAAGTAAGAGCCCTCCAAAGTCAGGAGGTTGATAGGTCAGAAGTGTAAGCACGGTAACGTGTTCAGCTGACTGATACTAATAGCTCGAGGACTTAATTTCACTAATTCTATATTTTATTTAGATGAGTAAGCTAAGTCAGGCGCAAAAGTAAATTGCAATTGATAAGAACGTGTTTGATAATAATATCTGGTTTTCAAGGAACATTGAGTAAACGAAAAAGTCTGGTGGCGATGGCGCGGTGGTCACACCTGTTCCCATCCCGAACACAGAAGTTAAGCACCGCAGTGGCGATTGTAGTCGAGTAATCGGCAAGAGTAGCGCGCTGCCGGGCTTTTTCTTTTATGGGGGTATTTTGCCCCTTTTTGTTATCTTTTAACTTGCTTGGCGAACTTATTTTTGATCAAGAAAATCCCTTGATTCTAAAATAGGTGCACCATAAGGGTGTTTTGGTAAAGGATTATTTATTTTTTTACCGATTTACCCTAAAAATATGGATATTTGCTTAATTTCCTATAAGTGAGATAATATATACATGTCTTCCAAAGGAAGAATAACTTTGAATTGCAAAAATGAGTATTAACCAAAAAACACCCTATGGGGGAATAGATATTTCTACCGAGGCTATTGCCTCAGTTGCCGGGAAAGCCGTTAGCGAATGTTATGGAGTTGTTGGACTAGCTTCTAAGAATTCTTTGCGTGATAACATCAGCGAGCTTTTAAATGCCGAAGATTATGTCCAAGGCATATATGCGAAAAAGACCAAAAAAGGATATCAAGTTGATGTCTATTTGTTTTTAGCATACGGAGTCAAGGTAAACGAAATACTTTCCGAAGTCCAAAAAAGGGTTAAATACGTACTAGAGAAGACTTTCGAAATCAAATTTGCTAGCGTCAATGTCTTCGTACAGGATATTAAAGAGATCAAATAATATGAAAACTATTAATGCAACAATGTTGAAGGAGATGTATATTTCAGCCTCCAACAATCTATATAACCATTATCCAGAAATAGACCAGCTCAATGTCTTCCCTGTTCCAGATGGCGATACAGGGATGAATATGAATTTAACAGTTACTTCTGGTGCAAAGGAAATCCAAAATAGGGAATATGATGATATATATGAAGTAGCTTCTAATTTCTCTAAAGGCCTTCTTATGGGGGCTAGAGGCAATAGTGGCGTCATTACTTCCCAAATTTTTAGGGGATTTGCCAATGGAGTTGAAGGAAAGAAGCATCTTAATTCTCTTGATTTAGCAAAAGCCTTAGTAAGTGCGAAAGAAGTTGCTTATAAGGCAGTCATGAAACCGGTTGAAGGTACCATTTTGACTGTTATAAGGGAATCAAGTGATGCCTTGAAGGATTATGTTAAGCCAAATACATCGATTGAAGACGCCTTAGAATATCTATTAAAGCAAGCAAAATTATCTTTAAAGCATACTCCTGAATTACTTCCTGTTTTAAAAGAGGTTGGTGTTGTCGATTCTGGCGGAGCTGGATTAGTCAAAATAATCGAAGGAATGGTAAGTGCGGTCAAAGGACATGTCATTACTAGGAATTCCGATATCGGATCAACTGAGCCTGCTGCCCCAATTTCTTCTTATGCCGGGGCTAAATTAAGCGAAGATGAAGAAGGATACGGCTATTGCACCCAGTTCATCCTTAGGTTAGCCGGTGATGGAGAAGAAGGAAAAAAGCCATTTGTCGAGAAGAATTTCATCCGTTTCCTTTCAGCTCATGGCAAATCTGTCGTCACTGTCAAAGATGATGATATCGTAAAAGTCCACGTCCATACATTGACTCCTGGCCATATGCTTAATTATGCCCAGCAATTCGGTGAATTTGTTACTATCACTATCGAAAATATGTCTGAAGAACATAGAAATATCGAACAAGGACATAGTGCGACTGATTACAACATCGAATCAAAGAAAAAAGAAGAAACCCCTGTTGCTGATATAAAGATTGAGGATTTGCATCCTGAAAAAGAGTTGGGGCTCATCGCTGTTTCTAGCGGTCCTGGACTAGACGAGATGTTTAAAGAGCTTGGTGCCGATGAAATCGTTTCTGGTGGCCAAACCATGAATCCATCTACCGAGGATTTTGTAAATGCGATCAAAAGGGTAAATGCAAAACACGTCATCTTGTTACCTAATAATTCCAATATAGTCATGGCTGCTAATCAAGCTAGCCTAGTTATGGAATCTAGCGAGATTGATGTATTGGTAATTCCTTCTAAGACTATCTTACAAGGTATGTCTGCTGCCATGATGTATAATTCCGAAGGTGATGCCGAGGAAGTATATTCTGATATGAAAGAGGCCTTGAATAATATAAAATCCGGATCAGTTACATATGCCATTAAGGATACTGATATCGAAGGAGTCCATATTACAAAGGGATTCTATATGGCTATGAAGGAAAAGAATATCGTTTCCTGCGTCAAAGATAAATGCCATGCTTTATTTGATTTAATTGATTCATTAGTAGGCAAAGATGATTCAATCCTTACTGTCATTGTTGGGGAAGATGTTACTAATGAAGAAGAAGAATACCTAAATAAAGTACTTAATGATAAATATGCAGACGATATGGATGTCGATATTAAACGCGGCAACCAACCTGTATATTCTTTCCTTGTTGGAGTTGAATAAAATAGCAAAAGCCTTCTATTTATGGAGGTTTTTTGTTTGGCTACCTAAATAAATTTGACATAATAATCATAATATCTCAACTTTTACAAAATAAAATGAAAAAAGGACGGAAAGTGTAGTAACCATCGTCCCTTTTTTAATTATTTTTTCGCATTTTTTTGTAGTTAGTTCAGCAGGCTGTTCAAATATTTTTTCCTTAAGAACTTTGGACTCAGGTCCACATCGAATGCGTTGCAGATGGCAAGTGCCAATTCATCGACGTTGCCGTTCACGTAGATCTGGTCAGTCACCTTCGTGGCCTGCAGCATCCTCAGGCTGTCGATGATCTTCTCGATTGTCGTGTCTTCGTGGGACATCGATTCCCTCAGCTTCTTCTGGATGATTTTCAGAATGGTCAGCGAGACGAAGTTGACAAGGAAGTGGGTCCTGATGCTTTCCTCCCTGGAAAGGTATACCGGCCTTGCCTTCAAGTAGCTCTTCATTATTCGGAAGCAGTCCTCTATCGCCCACCTCTTCTTGTTGATGCGGATGACCTTTGCGGGGTCTTCGTCGACAAGGCTGGTAATCAGGGCATAGTAGCCGTCGTACTTCTCCTCGTCCCTTATCTTCTCCTCGTCCAGGAAGAGCTTCTTCTCCACTATCTGCCCATCCTTGTCGTAGGTTATGTCCTTGATGTACTGCTTGCCGTCCTTCGATGTCTCCCTGTTGTACTTCGACGGGTTCCGTATTATCGCCATCGCCTTCTCCACCCTCTTCTTGCGGATGGACTTCAGGTAGTCGTCAAAATCCCTGTCATATGTCACGATTATGCTGGCCTCGTGCCTTTTCGAGACGGCGCCCCTCCCTGCCAGTTTCACCTTTATGTCGTCGTTGATCGGCCTCACGAAATACCTGAACTTCTCGCCGACCGCCACCCATTCCCTGTTGGATGGGTCGAATATCTCGTCATCAAGGTACCCCTTGACCTTCTTCAGCGACTGCACGAAGACGTAGTCCCTGTTGCCGACCGAGTTGAAGTACTTGTTGTTGGCCGAGCAGAGGCCGGCATCGGCGCACACTATCAGGTTCGACCCGCCCATCGTCGACAGGAACTTCTTCTCCAGCGGAACCATCGACGTCTGCTCGTTCCTCGAGCCTGCGAAGAGGTCGTAGCAGATCGGGATTCCGTCGGCATCGGCAAAAAGCCCCATCTGGACGATTGGGTTTGGCCTGTGTTCCTTCGAGAAGCCGAACTTCCTGAACTCGTCCTCGACATCGATCTCGAAGTAGTAGTTGGTACAGTCGTAGTAGACGCTCGGCACGTCCCTCCCGACGATCTTGCCCGATTCCTCGAACACCTTGGCCTGGATGCCGGTGGATATGCCGTCGATATACTGCAGCGAGCGGTAGATGTCGTGGAGGTCTATGTTCTTTGTGCCGTAGAAACCCTCCTGCCCGCTATATGCCCTGAGCTTTGAGCCCGGGGAGAGGATCTGGTTGACGACCAGGAAGTCGAATATCTTCCCCAGGTTGCACTTTATCTTCGTCTCCTCCCTCTTCTTCCTGAAGAGGTAGTCCAGGGAGAACTGGCCAAGGAGCTTCTGGATTACTAGGTTCCCGGTCCTGAAGCTGGAACTCGAGTCGGCGATCGTGGAGAAGTCCAGCTTGACGTTCTCTATCCCGCCGGTCTTCTTCTTCTTTTCGGTCATTTCCCTGGCAACTTCCTTGAAGTGGGCGATTGGATCCTCGTATTCTTTTTTGAGTTCCGACAGGTATCCAACCTTCTTGACCGTCCTCCTCTTTACTTTGCCACCGACCCTGTAGGCATCGGTGATGGCTAGGTAGTAATCGTCTTTTTTCTTCACTGGTATCTTGGTCAAAATCATAATTTACCTCTTCTTAATTATATCAGAACTCACAACAACTCACAACAATTTTATACATAATATTTGACATTTTAAAAAATCAAAAAAAGTCGATGGTTGTCGGCTATTTCTTACTCTTAAAATAATTTATATGGATTTATTTTGTAAAAGTTCCGCTGTTGCCATTACTAGCTTCGTCCTTATTAGAAAGAAGAAACATAACTAATAGACATTAATTTATTCATCCAAAAGATCCTTTAGGCAAACCTAGGGGTCTTTTTTTGTTAAGTACGTTATATTTTAAATTTTGTTAAGTACGTTAATATCTATTTAATTAATTTGCTTTGAAATGAAGTTTTCAAATCTAGGCATAGTTAAAGAAATTGTTCCTAAAGAAGTTGAAACGATAAGCCCTCTTTTAATCAGCCTATCCCTATAGACATATATTGAATTTTCATTATAAGGAACTTCTTCTAGGATTGCTTTTGTTGTAATTGATTCATTCTTGAAACATTTAAGGAATATTCTTTCGTTTTTTGGTAAGTTAGACCATATCTTGTCATAAACATATATCGATAGGTATTGATCTAATTCATTATATATCTTGCTAATATCTTTATATTTAAAGAAGAGGTATCCTACGACCTGGTAAGCAAAAGCATAACCTTTTGTAAGGCTAGCTAATGCATCGATTGTTTCAGAACTTTCGTTTTTAAATATGGAGGAATATTCCTCTTTTATTAATTCTTTATCTAATGGGTTTAATTCAATCTTTGGGGCTCTATATAAGAATGTTAGATTCTTGTTGTTTTGCAATGAGTTTACATTTTCATACAAACCAGTCATCAAAGTAAAAACAGGATAGTCATTTCTTAATAAACTTTGAAAATCATGGGTAAAAGAACGCATGTAAGCATTATTGCTTGCTTCATCAATTGTTATAAGCACTTTCTTATTATGCTTTTTTAATACATCGAGCATTTTTTCTAGAATAGTTTTAATATTCGATACAGGCGTCTTCCCTTCTATTGAAAATCCAAACCCATGAAAGGAGAATGAAAAAGAAGCGGATAGGAACAAGTGTTTTACATTTGCGTTTTCATAAATTCCTGATGCGATTTGTTCTAATGTCTCTCTATTAGGATTAACGTCTATAACAATCCATTCTTTTTTCTTTTCCATTATTTGAGAGATATTGGTCAATAGAACAGTTTTGCCCGAAGCGTTAATTCCAGTGATGAAATAAACGTGGGACAAATGAAAACTCTTACAAATATCATTGCATATCTTACTAGTTTCTTTTTCCCTATTTATGTAACTAGGGGGTATTTTTCCAAAGGTTAAAGTAAATATATTGTCCATTGGTTTTGCTTTCACCCTCCATTATAGCCTCTAATAAGGCTACATGGTTTAGCTTGTTTTTAAAACCATCGCAGGACGTGGACAATGGTTTTTTGTAAGTACGTTGCCGGAACTCAATAATCTTCCATCAGGATCAACGTAGCTTGACATCGTTGCAAAAGCATCGTAATCAGATGGGGAACGTGTCCAATGTATCCCATAACCATATGACCAGGTTTGTTGAGTTGGTTTAGAATAAGCCCCTCTAGCTTTAGCAAAGTCAGTTGGCATGCATCTTCTTGCTATTGCCTCAGTAGTAGTTGCATCAGGAAAACCGTAATTTATATTTTTATAATCTTTGTAGCTTAATAAGAATACTTTGTCATTTGTATCCCCGCAGGCTAATCTATCATCTTTTAGACCTGCAGAATCAGGTGAATTATCAACAACTGTTTCTTTTATATAGAAGCTATTTAATTTAAAGGCAGTGTTATAGAAATCATTAATTAACCATTTACGAATATCGCTATGTTGATAATTATTTGGATATACATTTAATCCATCGACTTTTCTAGTTTCAGTGGACCCATGATATTCTTTCGCATCAAGAAGAGATGAAGTTATGACCGTTCTTTCTCCTGTAGTAGTTTGTATTATGTCCCAGCTAATAGGCTCACATTTAAACCAATAAGACTTTCCCTCTTCTATTGAATCTCCATTTGAGAATGTATAGTTATTTGAACAAGGGGATGCGACTATTTTTGTATAGTATTGCTTATTAAATAGATACCAACCATTAGATCCGGTTTCAGTAAGGTTATCTAATTTGGATATAAGGCCTTCATTATTTACATAACTTTGAGGATATAATCCATAAGTTAATTTGTTGCTGTCAGCAGAAACTATTGGCTTTATTGCAAAATTCTTTAATTTTTCAGCATTTATTTCGGCTTGGGTTAAAAATCTCGCCTGCAAATTAACATCAGCAGAAGGCATTACGAATGTATATGTTGCTTCTTCACTTTCAAAAGTAAGCCCATCACGGTACCAACCATAAAATAAGTATCCTTCATAAGGAGTTGCTTTTACTGTTATTTCTTCATCGGTAAGTCCGTTTCCAGAAACAATAGTAGTAGCCCCTCTTTCTGCATCCATAGAAAATACGCTTAAGGCATTTCTATTGGCTTTCCATCTTGCGACTAAAGTGACGTTATCTGCTATCTTCCAAATCCGGTTACTATAGATTCTAGTTTCCTCATAATACCAACCTTCAAAGGTATATCCTTCTTTTGTTGGATCTGGGAAGTTTGCTGAGAAACCAAATTTGACATCGAAACTAGTCTTGCTGACTTCTCCTCCATTTGGATCTAGAGTTATTTTATATTCATTAGCTTTCCATTTTGCAACGAAAGTTTGGTTTTTATCTACATTCCAAATTCCTTCATTTTCCATAAGCTTATTGTCTTTATACCAGCCAACAAAGCTATATCCAGTTTTAGAAGGAATAGGTAATGTATATGATGTATTGAATTTTATTTGGTATTCAGTTTGTTCTAGATCTCCTCCATCTGTATTTAGAGTCAAAGTATAGGTATTCCCATCGTTCCATTTAGCGACTAAAGTTACATTAGAAGCAATATTCCATATGCCTTCGCTTTCAATTTTTTCTTCCTCTCCGTTATACCAACCTATAAATCCGAATCCATATTTAGTAGGTTTAGGCAAAGTATATGGAGAACCAAATTTAACAGTACGACTCTCTGATAATAATTCTCCTCCATTTGGATCAAAAGTTACGACATATCCATTCCCGTCATTCCATTTTGCATTTAAAACAAGATCGCCTGTAGTCCCATCCGTAATTGAATCAACTTTTAAGTTAGTTTCATCATCAAACCATCCTTCGAATCCATATCCGGTTTTGGTGGCGGGATATAAAGTTATATTGTCTTCAAAATTATATGAAGTAGGGTTGCTTTCGTGATTAACCCCTCCATTTAAATTATAGGTAATATTGAATTGGAGTTTTTCTTGTTTATAAGTCGCGGTATAGACCTCGTCTTTAATAACTTCGCTAATAGATGGGTCCCATCCATTAAATGTATAGGAATATCTATCATCATTAGGCTTAGTAGGGGCAGCCCCATCATAACTAGGGGTATCGCCTTTTTTCACATTTTCATCAACTTCAAGAATTGTTCCATCATGATTCTTCCAAGTAATCGTGTATGTCTCTTCTAGAATTGAAGTAGTTGTACTTGATTCTTTGCTTGATTCAGTTGATTCCTCGCTAGATGTAACTTTGGTTGATGTTTCCTTAGATGATTCTTCATTAGAAGAAGTTGTTGGTGAAGGTTTATTACAGCTAATGACTAGTAGAGATAATAAAGCCAGTAAGGGCATTGCCTTATAATTTAATCTATCTTGTCTCATATTCTCTCCTTAAAAATAGGGATTTAACATTTACCTGAATCTATATTCTTATAGAAGTTTTTTTGTCTCTATTTTTTCAATAACAATGGAGATCGAGGCACTTGTCTATTTTCTTATATCATAGGAAAAGAAAACGAAAAAGGTACTTTTAGGTACTAAAAACAAAACCCTAGAATTTATCGAAATAATATTTTTAACGAATGATAAACGTTGAAGAAGTGGACGTGATTTAAGAAGTATTATCGTTAAGTGTTCACCTGGAAAATCGATATCATGTTCACTAATGCTCACTCGAGCTGGCTTTATTGCTTTCTATTTTTGGTTTTTATTCGAAGTTATGTATTTTATTTTTTTTGATTTAGAAGAAGAAGTAGCTTCTAAGGCACCAGATTCCAAAAGGGGTTTCAATATTTTAGTCGTGAAGTAGCTTCTACTTCTGACCCCAACATAATTTTGAATTTCATCTCTAGAACGTGCCATATTATTGCAATATGACAATATGATATCGTCGTATTTGCTTGCTTTTGTTACTGCATTTTTATTCTCACCAAGTAAATCATATAGTGTGATTAAGAAGTAATCGTGTTGATCGTTTAAAACTGGTTCTTTAAAATTTAACGCTTTATAAATTTTGTATATTTTTCTAAGTCCGCTGCCGCTTCTTTCCATTAAACCAGTAACTTCAAAACAAGCACAAATAACTTTGTTTCTTCTAACTGAGGGTATTGTATCTAGACTATATTCAGAAGGTTTTTTTGAAAGCAACCACTTGCCTGGTGAAGTGATTACAAGTCTATCTTTGAAAATGTCTATATCTATCTGTGTACCCTCGATTGAGTAATCCCTGTGGGCTAGAGCATTAATTACCGCTTCTCTTAAGGCATCTTCGGGATATGAAAGTGTATCAAGTCTTGATCCATCGCTTTGCTTAATATAGCCGCTTCTGCTGTTTCTTTTGACGAAGGCCATTATGTTTGTAAACACATCGCATAGGCAGCCTTTGAACTCTTTTTTATCGATGACCTCGTCATCTCCTTTATCGTATCCATTCCAAAGTCTGCATACAGTAAGCGTTTCATCGCTACTATAATTATCAGAGAACATTTTTAGACCTTCCGTTACTCTTTCGTCTTCGCCTATTATTTCTTCGTTTATGAGCAATTTTTCGGTTGGCTTTTCTCCATCCTTCCTATATAGGGTGGCTAGATGCATGAATTTTGAGTAATTTTTTACTTCATATTGTTCGTTTAATAATTGCTTGTCCATGCCATATTTTCTTTTGCCCATTGAAAGAATTTGGCTAATTGTTGCAGGAATGGTGGAACCATCTTCTCGCAAGTAAACTTTTTCATTGAAATCGCCAGATTTGAATATAACCATTTCATTTACATAACCGGTCCAAATGGAAAGAATATATTTTCCTTCTTTGCATGGGAAAACAGAAAATGTTACTTGGACATGGGGAAAGATATATCTATTTATTGTTTTAAGAACGAGGAGTTTTGTTTTATCTACTTCATCTTTGCTTATTCCAACGATGTTCCCATCGTTAGAAACGCCGACAAATATGTATCCTCCATAAGTATTAGCATAGCCTACTAATGTTTTTGCCCATTTTTCAATCTTGTCAACGCTTGTTTCTAAATGGAGCTTGTATTCATATTCCCTGTTTTCGAAAAGGTCTGCGCCAATAAGTTTTTCTATTTCATCCATATTTCTTCCTCCACACACTGTATTTTACATCATGTTCACTTAAAAAAACAACATCATGTTCACTTGAAAAATCGATATCATGTTCACTAATGTTCACTAGTGCTCACTGAACATTAATTTAAGACCTTTAAAGCATGATAAAAACCACTTTCATAATGATTAAAGAAGCGTTGTGGTGCGCAAGAAATGTGAAGATCGAGTCTTTGCTCACCAGTTTGTCTTTTTCGCCATATAAGACACATGTTTTCTCATTCCGATTATCTCCTAACTCACTGAATGAATTAGCAATTACATAAATAGGTTTTTGAGATTTCAAATGATATCGAAGAGATATAGTCGAATCCAAACTATAGAAAGATACCGGTTTTTGAATTTGTAATGTGCAAAAAATGCACGTTGCTTTTTTCGTCCAATTCTTTTTCAACGAAAAAGTGTTTTATGTGTCTTGAAATTACGCTTCTATCTCTATCAAGCATTAATGACATTTGTTCTTTTGAAAGCTAAACCTAGTGAAGAAGAATTATTATGATTGCGTTTGCAGTAGGGCGAGTAAACACTTTTGGGATACTGGTATTTAGGATTGATAGCATCCATACCGAAGGAATGAATTCAAAAATGGATACCCAATTTTAAGCTTTGCTTCAGAAAATATTAAAACCATGAAAAACGAAAAAAGCTAAGAGTCGCCAACAATCTCTTAGCTAGTATTTTTATAGGAATGAACCGATGGATCTCAAGAAAACAGTTTAACTGTAAGAGTTTTTGCAAGGTCGAATTTTCCGCCTCGATGGTTAACCATCGATTCACCACCATTATAATAATGCCTATAAAAAAGAAAAACCAAGAAGATTGTTGTTCCCCTTGGTTTTATCATATGAAAAGAGCTGTTAAGATTTTCCGTTTCTTAACAGCCAATTTGATGTATTTAAGTGGATTTAAGATATTAAAATAACACCGTTTTAAAAGTCAATTTCTCAACTCTGCATATGACAAAATACCACGATTCGAACTTTTTGCTGTTTTATCTTTTTTCCTTAACCACACTTATTTCATACCAATTAACTGTCACACTTTCAGGCTTAAAAACAGACCAAGGGGTTCTTGTTTCTTGATGGGTAAAAGAAAAACCGCATTTTTCAATTACTCTATTGCTGGCAATATTATCTGTTTTTGCTTCTATCAATAGTTTTTTAAAACCAATTCTAAATAAGTGCTTTATAAATGCCTGACAAGCTTCTGTCATATACCCATTATTCCAATAAGACCTAGAAAGACAATAACCAATTTCTGGGTTCCCATCAATAAAATTAACGATGTCAATTGAGCCAATTAATTCTTCGCTGTTTTTTAGTGTTATCGCATATCTAATTGTGTCTGGATTATCGTATTCCTTAATCCAATTGTTAAGAATTGCCTGTGTAACTCGAATGTTTTCATGAGGATTCCATGTCATATATTTAGTTACTTCTGGGTCATTACACCAACCATCAAACATATCTTGGGCATCACTTTCTTTAAATTTCCTCAAAATTAAATGCTCAGTTTTAATCACACTATTACTAACAAAATCTATGTCGACTTCCAATATGGTTAATATTTTTACTAGAGTGTCCAAACGTGGATTTAATTTATGATTTTCAATTCTCGCAACAGCAGATTGTGGTAGGCCACATCTATTAGCTAATTTTGTTTGAGAAATACCGATTTCTTTTCTTCTTTTTACGATTAGATTTATTACTTTTTGTGTAAATATTTCATTTTTCACTTCCATCTTATTTTTCCTCAATGAGTTTCTTTAATTCTTCCTTAGATGGAAGTATGGTTTCATATTTGCTAGCAAAAATTTGGTCATTATCTTTTGGAAGAGTCATTTCGATAATAGCATCACTCTTTTCTTTGCATAGTAAAATGCCAATAGTTTTGTTCTCATCAGGGAGTTTTACATAACGATCAAAATAGTTGACATACATTTGCATCTGACCAATATCTTGATGCTTTAATTTTCCGATTTTTAAATCTATAACCACAAAACACCTCAACAGGCGATTATAAAAAACCAAATCCGCAAAGAAGTGTTGGTCATCAAATGTTAACCTCATTTGTCTTTGTACAAAGGTAAATCCTTTGCCTAATTCCAACAAAAAATATTGCAGTTTATTTATAATTCTTGTTTCTAGATCTTTTTCCGAATAAGTTTTGTCTTCTTTTAAATTTAAAAATTCTAAAACATATGGATCTTTAATCGCATCCATTGGTTTTTCAATTACCTGACCTTTCGCAGACAACGACAACACAGCTTCTTTATCCTTGGACAAAACTAATCGTTCATATAAAGCAGAATCAAATTGTCTATTTAACTCTCTAACGCTCCAATTGTTTTTATATGTTTCTATTTCATAGAAATGTCTTTCATTAATATTAGAGATTCTCATCAATCTAATATAGTGGCCCCAACTCAAATAGAAGCGTCTCCCTTCGAGCGTAACTGGTAAATTTTTAGATTCGGTAAACACTGTTTCCCCAATTTGATCTTGCGAGTAAATTACATAAAATCTTCTAAATAATTTAAGATTATCTTGAGAATAACCTTTTCCAAATTCTTTAGTAAGAGCTGCTGACAATTGTTTTAGAACTTCTTTACCATATTCCGCTCTATTCAATCCTTTTTGCTCTTGTTCAACAATTCTTCTGCCAATTTCATAATATGTATAAACCATAGCAATATTGATTGCTGTCTTAACTCGTTCCTTAGCAGAACTTAACAAGTTTTTTATTTCGTTGATAAAATTAACATCAATAATATCAGACATAATTAGTCCCCCTTAATTCAATAACATTATATCATTTTTGCTCTTTATTAACAATGATGGATCGCAAAAAATAAAAAACGAGATAACACTATCTCGTAATTTGATTAGTGGTGCCCGAGGCCGGACTCGAACCGGCACGTCCTCATCAGACAGTGGATTTTGAGTCCACCGCGTCTACCATTCCACCACACGGGCGCAAGGATTATTATAATGAATTCTATCGGAATTGCTATAAGAAATTTAGTAGCGGTGGGATACCATCCATTAAATCGATTCTACCTCGATTCTAATAATGTTTATTTCCGTATTCTTTTTTATACAAACCCCAATCATATAATCCTCATATTTAATGGATTTAGAAGAAAATGATTCACCCATGTAGTTAAATAATCCTTTAGTAGATGGTATTTCTTTTATTTTTCCTTTTAATCCGGTCCCGATGCATTTACCTAGGCTTTCTTTTAATACCCACCTAGAAAAGAACTGCTCTTTAGTTTTTATTTCTTTTACATCTGATTCAGAAAAAGAATAATCGATTAGACTAGGATTTATATCTTTTATCTTTTCTATATCAATACCTATAGGTGAATCAGAAGTGGCTAGAATTACATATTCATTGGAATGAGACAAAGAGAATTCAATGTTATCTTTATAAGGCTTTCCAGAATCTAGATATTTAATAGATAATGGACCCGTGTATTTATTAATTAGGTAAGAGCCTCCGATTGAAAGAAGGTAGTCATTACGTTTTATATATCTATTCGCTTTGATAATCCTTTCTTTATCGATGGCATTTAAAATCAATTCTTCATTGGCTTCTATTTCTTTAGTTGATAATAAATGCAAGGTTATATCCATTTAAATAAGTCCTTAATGGCCTTGCTATATTAACATATTAATAAATTAATAAGCATTGATATTGACAATAATTATTCTTAAAACGTTATTTGCAAACGGGTGATGATTTTTAGACACATGGTATAATGCTAAT
>ENA-ORPK01002169-ORPK01002169.1-human-gut-metagenome-genome-assembly--contig:-NODE-2169-length-14028-cov-5.447577_pt1 | contig 14028 bp, 11 predicted proteins | sample MGYA00242139_ERZ509068 | MGnify/ENA primary metagenome ERZ509068 (study PRJEB26280, sample SAMEA2338687) | human gut metagenome | biome: human gut; feature: human-associated habitat; material: faeces... | reverse complement strand
TGCGTGGCTGGCGCGCGTGGGCGCGCCCGCACGGCCATTCAGCCGTGCGTCCCCTGTGTGTGAATCCCTTCTCCCTCCTCCCTACTTTTGACGGAAGCCCACTGCAAAGTGACCACGCACTACTTTCTTTTCCCTTCTCCCTTTTCCCTACTTTTGACGGAAGCCCACTGCAAAGTGACCACGCACTACCTTCTCCCCTCTCCTCCCTACTCTCTACTTCTTTACCATTCCACCTTGATTTCGGGGAGTTCCTTTTGGAGGAGGTCCTCCAGTCCGATCTGCCAGTGGCATCGGTTATATGCGTCCCTAGTTCCGGTGGTGGAGTGGATAGTGGAGGGTGTTTGCACCCGCAGGACCATCTCAAGTCCTCCGAGAACCTTGACGAGCATCCTGGCCTGGTTTGCGGACTCGTTGGTCCACTCCGCTGGTGTTGGCATTGGGACCCTGAAGGTCTGCCTGGATGACTTTTCCCCTTTCTTCAGAGCTGCCGGCCCCAGGATTCCGCTTCCCAGTAGGGTCTGTGGATCCTTTGAACGGATGGCCACCCTTGTGCGCCGGCCGGTTGCAGTCTTGTAGACATTCACGCCATCGACAATGATGCCGGGAGTCCTTTCGAGGAACTCGCGGATTGCCTTCTCGTCCTGGGAGCTTTTGCATTCTCCCTTGGACGCGGCAAGGAAGAGTCCCTCGACGATTCCGGCGGCGTTGTCGGGGACGTAGTACTCCAGGGTTGCCCTTGCGGAGCCGTCCTGGAGGAAATCCATTGATGCCTCGATGGTCAGGGCGTGGAGAGTTGCCGCAGATGCGAGCATTGTCCAGAGGGCGAGTCTTTGTAGGAGAAATTTCATAGTGCGGGGTATATTTATCGGCTGTTGCTTTCTTCTGTTCCGCGGGGCATTCGCCCCCTCCTTGAAATCCGTTTCGCGGAACTGTGGATAAGATAATATTCCTTCCTTCCAAGAGGAGAATTTTCTCGCGCCGAATGTCCTTTGACACAAGCACATACAATGAAGCGCTCGCAGACGCGGCATCTATTTTGGCGTGCCGTCTGCCGTCCGCGGAACGTCCCTTCTTCTATCTGCATCTTGGGGCGGAATACGACCTGGCTGGATTCTTCGACGCACCGCCAGCGGAAATCCCCCTCCACGAACTCTCGCCGTCCCTGCCCCGCGCCAGGACCCTCGACGGCGAGGAAGCGCGGCTTCTTGCAGGGCGCATCGAGGGGGTGCCCGTCCTGGCCTCCGCAGGAGTCCGTCGGGTTGCGGACGGACATGGCGCACTGGCGGCACTCTTCCCGACCGCCCTCGCCTCCGTCATGGGAGCCAAAAACCACATCTTCCTGGACACGGCAATCAGTCTCGTGTCGGAGTTCAAGGCGGGACGCTGGGGAATGCTTGCGGACTTCGTGAGCGACTTTGCATTCTCCCCCCTGGAAGGGCTTCATGGAATGCTTGACAAGCCATTTCCCGACCTGGCGCATACCATCGACCAGAGCCAGAATTCCGAAATCCTCAATGCAATGGCGGATTTCGGGGAGCCACCCAGACTCTGCATCTACCACGGCATCCCGGGATTCCACCTGCCGACTTCAGCCGAGGCCGCCAGAAGCCGAGCCATCGGCGCGGATTTCCTGGGGCACGACCTGGTGCTCCATGTAATTCTCTCCCACGCACTTGGATGCCATGTCTCAGCGCTCGTCCTGGCGGGGGTCCAGCTCCTTCCGGGATTCCCGCGCTCCTTTACGCGTGACGAGATGCGCGAGACTGGGCTCTTCTGCTCAGGACAGCTGCGACAGGGGCTGCGCCGCGCAATCCTCGAAGTCCGCCGCGCCTCCGAAGGATATGCCGAAAACATCCTTCCGGAGTCCGACGCCGACGAAGTGCTATGCCGGAATATCAAGCTGAGCGCGACCCGCTCGTCGCCGCTGAAGGCGTTTTTGCGCAGAGAACCGCCAACCCAGGAACCCACATGACCAGCCGCGCCTGCAAATTCCTCCTCGTCCTCATCCTGCTTCTCGGCGCGTTCACGCTTCGCGCCGCGGGGAACGACCCCGCCCGACGCCTCTGGATGAACGGATACGAGGCAATGACAAAGGCGGACAAGTCGCTCACGGAGAATGCGGACCTTGCCGCGCTACATGGCTACGAGAAGGCGTTGCAGGTCTTCCAGGATGTCCAGAACAAGTATCCGGGCTGGAATGTCTCCTTGATTACATACCGAATCGAATACTGCCGCAAGAAAATCGCGGAAATCAAGGAGGCGAACAGCCAGAATCTCGAGTATTTGACGAAGGACGAGCTGTTTTCGCGCATTTCGACCCAGGCACAGGAGGTGCAGTCCCTCAAGGAGCGACTCTCCTCCTCGGCGCAGGAGTTGGAACGCCTCAGGCAGTCTTTGGAACGCGCCCGCGCCGAGGCCGCGTCCCTTGCCGCCAACGAGGAGAATATCGAAATCCTGAAGAGGGACAGGGAGGTCCTGAAAGGCCAGGTGCGGACGTTGACAAGCCAGCTCAACTCCCAGAAGGAGGAGCTCAAGCGCGCCCAGACTCCCGACCCCAGGGTGTTGCAGGTGGATGAACTTACGGAGCAGCTGAAGCGCTCCCAGGCTGAACTGGCGCGCACGGGGCGCACCCTCGAACAGACTGCCAAGATGCGCGACGACCTCCTTGCGCAGAACCAGAGGGACGGACGCCAGCGCACCCAGCTCGAATCCGAGAAGTCGGAGCTGCAGCGTCTGCTTGAGAACGAGCGCGGCCTCCGCGAGAAAGCCGAGCTTGAATTGCAGAAGAGCCGCCTTTCTGTCAAGTCCTTGCAGGAGGAGATGCAACGCCTGCAAAGCGAGAAGCCCGTTGACGCCACCCTCTCCGAACAGGAGGCCGCGGCGTTGCGGAGCCAGTTGGCTACGACTGACGAAAAGCTCCAGTCTGCGCGGATGGAGTTGCTCAATGCCGAACGGAAGCTCAAGCTGGCGGAGATGTCGGTCACCAGGCTCTCCGAGGAGCTCTCGGAGGAGCGCATTCGTTCGTCGACGAATGCGGATGCCGTCTCGGAGCAGTTGAGGTCCGCAGGGGCTTTGCACCAGGAGAATGCGGAGCTTCGCGACCAGGCGACCCGCCAGGAACGGTCGATTTCGGCAATGCGGGAGATGCTCTCGTCGATGGAGAGGAAGGCCTCCGAGAACGAGGCGAAGATGGCTGAGATGGCCGCCGAGTCAAATGCCCTCAAGTCGCAGGTGGCTTCGCTGCAGACGCAGCTGGAGGCGACCCAGGCCGATCTCCAAATTGCCGAGGAGAAGCAGAAGCTCATCCTCTCCGCCAACCAGGCGTCCGACGGGATTGTCGAAACCGCAGTGGAGGCGGAGACGGAACGGGGGCGGCTCTCCAGGAAGGTCGCCGAACTGGAAGTGGAGCTCACCGGGGTGCGGGAGGAGCTTTCCCGCGAACAGGCCGCGAGCCGACAGGCGCGGGAACAGGTCGCCTCGCTGAATGCCAAGGCAGACGACGCGTCCGCGCGAATCTGGCAGGAGCGTTCCGAGGAGCTTCAGCGGCAGATTGAGAGGATGGAGCAGCGCCAGAGCGAACTTGAAGGCGCCCTGGTTCGCCGCGACCAGGAAAAGCAGAGCCTCGCCAGGGAATTGGACGAGCTGAGAAGCCAGGGGGCGGGAGTCCCGCTCCCATCCATGACGACGGCATCGCGCCCCGCCGGCCTGGAGGTGCCAGTGGCACTGCCGCGTCCCGAGGAGGGCGTCTCCCGGGAAAGCGGTCTTTCCGCGCCCGACCAGGTCATCCTCAAGGGGTTTCTGAGGCAGGGGGTTGACGCGGAACGCGCCGGGAAGCTGGAGGCGGCCCAGTGGAATTACCAGCAGGCACTCTCCCTCCAGCCAGATAACTTCCTAGCCATGAAACGGCTGGGAATCATTGCCTCGGGCGCTGGAAACGATGGCGAGGCCGCAAGGTATCTCTCCGCCGCCACAAGGGTGAATCCAGATGACACGGAGGTGCTAATCGCACTGGGATTCGCACAACTCCAGCTTAAGCAACCCGAATGGGCACTGGCAAATCTCACCCGCGCCAGCGCACTCAAACCCCAGGACCCCAAGACGGCGCGGCTGCTGGGAGTCGCCCTGGGAGTCCTGGAGTGGCGCGAGGCGGCTATGGTCCAGCTGAAGAAGGCGCTGGAACTTGACGGAAAAGACGGGGAGGCCGCTTTCAATCTGGCAATGCTTGCACTCACACGCTCCTCGGAACTGGATTTCCAGGCACGAAGGGAACCCGCATTCAGAGGAGCACTCGAACATCTCGCCTCCTCCATGCGAAAGGAGGGGCTTGACTGGTATAGGAAGGCCGTCGAAAATGGAGTGCAGGAAGACCCGAAGTTAGAGGAAGCACTTTCTCGTTGATACATAACTACTTGGAAATAAACAACTTATGAAGATTGTCCATGTTGCCGTTGCTATTGCGATGCTCCTAGCCTCGGCCTGCCTCGCCCCAGCCCAGGAACTGGGGGCGAACCGCGCCGCATTCTTCGAGATGGCAAAACGCTACGAGGTGAAGGCGACTGACGAGCCCCCCGTCTGGGCACTTCGCCGCGACCACCCCCTCTTCCGCCTCGCCTGGCTCTCGGACTTGCACATCGACAGCCAGGAGCGCCTTGAATATCATCGGCGCCTCCTTGCGCAGATACGGCAGGATGTCCACCCGACGGCAGTGCTGGTCACAGGTGACAACATCGGCCTTGGGAACAATCCCGTCCAGCGACTCAATACCCTGAAGTCGCTTCTGTCGACGACTCTTGGCGAAGACATCCCCTCGATTGTCCTTCCCGGGGACAATTGGCCCCAGGGATACGACGAGGTCTTCGGCTCCACTAAGTTCGCCTTCACCCTCGGGGGAGTCAGGTTCATCTGCGCGTCGCAGGACGCGGCGGGCCGCACAAACGGCTGCTCAATCTATTCTCCGGAGACCCTTGCGTGGCTCAACCGCCAGTTCGCCACCGCAGGAAACCGCCCGGTGGTCTTCGTCCAGCACGAACCCATTGAGCCTCCGTCGACTCTCGACGCGCCGAAGGTGGCCTCGCTGATGGACCGCACGCCGCAGGCGTTCCTGGCGCTGGGGGGACACTTCCACCTTAACCTGGAGTTCAAACACGGACACTGGAGGCAGTGGGTCGCCCCCTCTACCGGACATTCGCACCGCCCCGCATTCAAGGAACTCCGGTTCTACTCCGATTGCGTCATCTCGCAGGATTGGGAGGAGGGCGTTGACGGCACATACCGCCCAGTCAACAAGTTCCTCCGCGCCGACATCCCGGAGGAATGCCGTGAGAATCTCCTGGTCGTCAGGAGATTCTCGATGGAGGAGCCGTCGCTCATGCCCCCAAGGCCATTCGTGAGCGACCCCGGGCTGGATGCCCGCGCCGAAGAGCTCACCAGCCGGCTGATGCGGTTTGCGCTCCAATACGGACTGAAGAAGGGGATTTGACGAACCATGCCTGTCAAGTTGATGAGTCTTGAGGAGGCCGCCGCCTTCCTGATGATGGAGCCAAAGGAGCTCCGCGCCCTGGCGACTTCTGGGGAAATCCCATGCATCTACCAGGGCAGCAGGATGCTCTTCGAACACGGGGAACTGGATACCTGGTACTCAAACCGGCTGGTCACACACCAGCCCGTCAAACACCAGGAGTACGCAAAGATGGTCCCGGAGGAGATGAGTCTGGAAAAGTACTGCAGGCCAGAACTCATGGAACCATGCCTCCAGGGAAAGACAAAACCCGCAATCCTGCGCTCACTCGCTAAACTCGCGGAAAACGCAGGAATGCTATACGACCCGGAGGAGTTCCTCGAAAATATCAGGGAACGGGAGGAGGTGTCGTCGACGGCAATGGCAGAGGGAATCGCACTCGTCCACCCGCAAAAACGAGACGAGTATACCTGCGTGGAACCATTCGTCGCTATCGCAAAAAGCCAAGTGCCAGTCTTCTTCGGAGAGCCTAACGGCGTCCCGACGGACATTTTCTTCCTGATATGCTCGCCCGACTCCACAGAACATATCCAAATCCTGGGAAAGGTCTGCCAAAAGGCCGCAAATCCTAAGTTCCTCGAATCTATCCGAAACGCCTCCACGCCAAATGAAATGATGGACGCCGTCCGGGAATAGCCCAAAAGGCAGACACGCGCCGCTGTCCTGTTTCCGGACCACGAAATACAGGAGTGGAACCACGAAACACGTGGTCAGTTTTTTGAACCACGAATGGACACTAATGGAACCACGAAATACAGGAGTGGTTCCACGAAACACGTGGTCAGTTTTTTGAACCACGAATGGACACGAATGGACACGAATAAAGGCAGTTTTTAAACCACGAAACACACGAAATACACGAAAAAAAGGCCAGTTTTTGAACCACGAAATACACGAAACACACGAAAAATGTGGTTCTAATATCCTTCTTTGGTAAGCCTTCCACATTCAACCATGGGGGGCATGAAATGCATGTCCTGGAGTCTTCGCCGTTTGATGCGAAAAAACGGGACGGGCTTTCTTAGAAAAGCCTCTCTCCGTACTCCTCGATACCCTCATGCATATCGTTGCAGTTATTGATGCATTGCAAATCAGGGATTCGCCTATGATAATCCTGTTTTATTCCCGGATGCTGGCACTCTTTTTGGCGTTTTATGCTTAGGTCAAGAAAGGCCTTCTCCCTGTCAATTCCAAGGAAACGACGATTTAGCAGCGTGCAGGCGATACCCGTCGTGGAACTGCCTGTGAACGGGTCTAGCACCCAGTCGCGTTCATTGGTCGCCGCCAACAGAATTCGGCAAAGCAAATGCAATGGTTTTTGAGTCGGATGCTTTCCAAAATGCTTCTCCCAACGGCCAATGGCGGGCATTGTCCATACATCGCGCATTTGCTCTCCGCCGTTGATTGCTTTCATTAATTCGTAGTTGTATAGATGCGGAATATTCTTTTCTCTACGCGCCCAGACAATGAACTCGGTGGAATAAGTGAAATATCGGCAGGAGAGATTCGGCGGTGGATTGGTCTTCTGCCATGTGATAACATTGAGAATCTTGTAGCCAAGTTCTGTCAAGCAATGAGCAATTTGGAAGATGTTGTGATGTGTGCCGCTTATCCAAATTGTCCCACTTGGCTTTAAGATGCTTCGTACAACGTTCAGCCATTTTCGAGTAAACATTAAATCCTGCTCCGTTCCCTGGGATTTGTCCCACTCGCCCTTGTCAACACAGACCTGTTTTCCACTTTGGACGGAGATGCCACCATTTGAAAGGAAATATGGCGGGTCGGCAAAGACCATGTCAAAATGGAATCCTGCGTCCGCGATTTGGGACATCACCTCGACGCAGTCGCCAAGGCTCAATCCAAAGGTGCAGGTCTCGTTTTTGAAGTACGTCTCAATCATCAAGTCGCCGCGCTGGATAGTTGCTGATAAGCAACTCACTTAGCTTGCCCCGTTTGTTTGGGTTTGAGTTGAGCATCCGACTTGCCTGGACTGAGTGGATATGGAATCCTTGATATAGGCGTTCGAAAAAGTCGTCATCAGGACAGACTCCCTTTGGGTCGGAGTTGCTCAACAACCAGCGAGCACCCTTGGCATCCAGCAATCTGCAGCAATCCGCCAGACGGCGCTGTTCCTTATCGTCAAAGCCTCCCTCACAATATGAACAGAAGCTGGAGGTTTCCGACAGAGGGCGATAAGGGGGGTCAAAATAGACAAAGGAACGATTGTCTGCATACTTCAGCACATCAGCAAAGTCGCCACAGTGGATTTCAACATTCGCCAGCGCCTGGGCATCGGCGCGAATGGTCTCCGGGTCGCAGACGAGGGGATTCGCATATCGTCCATGCGGGACGTTGAAATGTCCTTTGGAGTTGACGCGATACAGTCCATTGAAGCATGTCCTATTCAGGAAAATCAAGTGCGCGGCATGTTCCAGGCTAGTGTCCCGACCTGAGTTGAACATCTCTCTTTTTGTGTAATAATACGTCTTCCGTGCCTCTTCGTCCTTCAAGGACATGTATTCTTTTTTCAGCGTCTGAAGCAGATTTATGAGTTCTCCGGGTTGGTCGCGAATGACCTGATAGGCATTCACCAGGGCAGGATTGGCGTCATTAATGACAACTCTCCTGAATCTTCGCCCATGGGCGACAAGCCAGAAAAAGAAGGCGCCCCCGCCAATGAATGGCTCAATGTAGGTCGTCATCCTCTCCTCCAGGTCCTCTGGCATGCGGGCGCTCAATGCAGGAATCAGCTGGCTCTTGCCACCGACCCATTTGACAAATGGCTTGGCCTTGCCAGTTGCCGGCGCGGATGCCTTGGAAATGGCTCCGGCAACAGGATAATACTCTAATTGTCGTTGATATGCCAAGCCGGTGCTCATCTTATATCCTAGATGAAAAGCTTTTTTGCGATGCCATCCTCCAAGTCCTGGATGTTGTACAAGGTGTCCAGGATGTCAAAGGTTTCTTCAAGGTTGTGCCTGGCAGAATTCCAGCCCTCTCCATCTGTAAACCAGACGAAGGTAACTCCAGGGATGCCCTTGATCTCGGTGGCAAGGGTTTTGTAACTTCTTGCGGTCTCATTCAACTTGGAGCCGCTTCTGACGTAGAAATTCGTCTCGATGGCATAGAGTTGATTCGGGGTTTTGACTACGAAATCGAAGCGCTTTTCAGTCTTGCCATCGTTGGAGACTTGGGACATGTCTATCCCAAACTTCGATTGGATCTTCGAAATGCACATCTCCTTGAAGTAGGAGACATCTCTTGAAAAGCCACACCCTTGAATATACATCTCCACCAGGTTTTCCATCACATGCCCGCCACGATTCTTGCGTCCATTGGAGTCAAGCCCAGCCTCCACGCCTGTGACATAGTCGGTCAGATCCCGGATGATATGGCTGGAAAGGAGCGAGAACAACCCCGTCTTCTCCATGAAGTATGCGTAGTCCTCGGGAGAATGGCTTGGTCTGGAGAAGCAGTAGGTGAGGGTGCCCCTGTCGTCAATGGCGTGGATGTGCAAATTACGCACGGCCAGTAGAATTGGAATGCAGCGGAGGACTTCAGGATACTTCTCTACAAGGTGAATGAAATCCTCTCGAATGTTCCTGGAACCAACTAGCGAGTTCAGGATATTGAGGGGGATACGTATGGCGTCGACATTCGCGAATACCTTCGGAAAGTCCACGTAGTAGTCATATCCTGCAATGCTCTTGCGGAAGGTTCCAAGCCATTTGTTGAAATTGCGCTTCATGCTAGCATATACTCCTGTTGTGTTTATGGGCTGGCAGACCTGACCTCTTGCAAATCTTACTATGGTTTTCAGTGGCAAATGAAATAATCATAGTAAAATGTTTTATTTTGTCAAAAATAGAGAAGAATCAACGAGAATAGCAAAAATATAATATGCCAAGACACTTTTTTCTACTCCGTTCGCCTTTTCGCAGGAGGCTTCCCGTTTGCCGTGGCAAGGATAGTTTTTGAGTCACAAAATACAGGTGTGGAGCCACGAAATACACTATCTACATTTTTTCGTGTCCATTCGTGTGCATTCGTGATCCAAAAAACACACTATCTAAATATTTTTCGTGTTCATTCGTGGTTCTTACTCTCCCCCTGCTATCTTTTTCGTGTGTTTCGTGTTTTCGTGGTTAAATCCTTCTTTTCCCATTCGTGTCCATTCGTGGTTCTTACTCTCCCCCCAGCTATCTTTTTCGTGTGTTTCGTGTTTTTCGTGGTTAAAAAAAACACACTATCTACATTTTTTCGTGGTTCGTGCCGTCCTTTTCTATTCTTCAGAGCGTGATGCCGTCCTTGAAGATTGCGATTTCCTGGCAGTGGTTGACTTCGTTGCGTGCGCGCGTTTCTCCCGACGCGATTGTCAGGACGGTTTCCAGGAACTCCTCGACATTTGGGTTTGCCATGGCATCCCAGTCGATCCAGTGTGGTTTTTTCTGTGCGAGGGAGTGATTGGTTGCGACCTTGACAGTCGGGACGACCGTTCCGAAAGGCGTCCCCCTTCCCGTGGTGAATATTACGAGGTGGCATCCTGCGGCGGCCAATGCCGTGGACGAGACCAGGTCGTTTCCCGGGGCGCAGAGGAGATTCAGTCCATTGGTCTCTATCCTCCGGGCGTATTCCAGCACATCCACCACTGGCGAGAAGCCGCCCTTCTGGACGCATCCCAGCGACTTTTCCTCGAGCGTGGTGATTCCTCCCGCCTTGTTTCCGGGGGAGGGATTTTCCCCCACGGGCTCGCCGTGTTTCAGGAAGTAGCTTTTGAAGCCATTGACCATGGCCGCGCACTTTTCGAATACTCGTCGGTCAATGCATCGGTTCATGAGGAGCGTCTCCGCACCGAACATTTCCGGCACCTCCGTCAGCACCGTAGTGCCCCCCTGGGCGACGAGCCAGTCGGAGAACCGTCCCACGAGGGGATTTGCGGTCAGTCCGGAAAAGCCGTCGGATCCTCCGCATTTCAGTCCGACCCGCAGTTGTGAAACGGGTATTTCCGTGCGTCTGGTTGGCCTCTCCGCCTGGAGCTCCGCCAGCAACCGCCGCCCCTCCGCGACCTCGTCCTGGACATCCTGCGCCACGAGAAAGCGGACATTCACGTCGGAGACATCCCCCAGGCGCCGCCGAAAGCTCTCCATCGTATTGTTTTCGCAGCCAAGCCCCAGCACCAGCACGCCGCCGGCATTTGGATGGCGCACAAGCGACGCCAGCAGGTCTGCCGTCATCTCGTGGTCCCTCCCCAGCTGGGAGCAACCGTATGGGTGGCAGAGTGCGACTCCCCCGACTTCCGCAGCCAGCTGCCGTGCCAGGGCGTTGACGCATCCCACTGTCGGGATGACCCAGAGGTCGTTGCGCACGCCGACCTGCCCGTCCTTGCGCCGGTATCCCTGGAATGTGCGGGTGCAATGGACTTCCACGGGGGTGAAATCCGGGTGGTATTCGTATTCCAATTTCCCCTTCAGGTTGGTCGCCACGTTGTTGCAGTGGACATGCTCTCCCTGGGCGATGGGGGCTGTGGCGTGTCCGATTGGCATGCCGTATTTCACGATGTCGTCGCCCTGGGCAATCGGGCATCGCGCATACTTGTGTCCGTCCTCCCCGACTTCCACATTGTCCTTTGGATGGATGATCATGAGTGTTCCAGCCCCTCCGCTACTGCCTGTGTGAAGCCGGGGATGCCATTCAGGTCCATGCCCCAGAACTCCGTGTTTCCGAGGATTTCCGCAGTGCCCGGGCGTCTCTCAAAGAAGGCCGCCACCTGTGGCGTATCCTGGAATGGGCATGTGCGGTAGAAGTCTATGAGATATGACATTGACTTTGTCAGGCACGGGGGCAGCTTTCCGAAGAGCGCCGTGTAGTCCAGGAGGGTCGGCAGGACTCTCACGCGCCACTTTGAGACGGAGTTCAGGGCGATGGAGAGAAGCCGGTGTTCCGCGAATGGGTTTGCGAAGCGTTCCAGCACCGCCTGGGCGTAGGATTTCTTCTCATCTTCGGGCAGACGCACGGTCGGCATCACCTCCTCGAAGAGAACCCGGCGCAGGAATGCACCGAACCTCTCGTCCCGGACCATCTCGTCCACGTATGTCAGTCCCGCCAGATGCGCCCCCAGGACGCTTGATGTATGTGCGCCGTTCAGGAACCGCACCTTCCGGGTGCGATAGGGAGCCAGGTCCTTGACCAGGCGGACATCCAGCCCCGTCTTCTCAAAGGGCAGCTCCTTCGACAGCCACTCCGGACCCTGGATTGCAAGGAAAAAGAAGGGTTCGCCGCAGACCATAAGCCGGTCCTCAGCCCCAAGCTGCCGGAAATAACGTCCGCAATCCTTCTGGGGGAACCCCGAGACAATCCTGTCCACAAGGGTATTGCAGAATACGCATTCGCGTTCCACATATTCCGCCACGGATGGCTCCCCCGAAAGATACTTCAACACGCATTCGCGGAGTCTGTCGCCGTTTGCCTCGATGAGTTCGCAGGGCAGGAAGACCAGGCCGGGAAGGCCAGCCTCGCAACGCGCCGCCAGCAACCTCGCCACCTTGGAAGGAAAGGTGTCCTCCCCCGCACGATACTCGATGCCAGCCTCCGTGGTGTTGGAGAAGACAAAGCGCAATTCGGGAAGACGCGCAGTCGCCAGGACGGACTCCCACTCTGCGACGGGGTCCAGGCACCCCTTCACGCACTCCACCAATTCAACGGACTCCACAGGCTTCCCGTCAAGGACGCCACGCTGGACAATGTGGTACAAGCCATCCTGGTCGTTGACCCGGCGGCAGGTCTCAATGCCGCCGCGGGGCTTGACAATCTGAACCGCACCGTCAAAGCCCGAGACGCGGTTCATGCGCTCGACCAGCCAGTCAAGAAAGGCACGGATGAAATTCCCCTCGCCAAACTGGAGGACCTTGACGGGACGGGCAAGTGGTGCAGAACGCCTGAGTAATTCCATAGATGCAAAGACAGAAGCAAGCCAAGTGTGGGCGGGGACAAACGCGACAAGCCGCGAATTGCGGTACAACCACCCCTAATTTAATAACACGGGGAGGAAACCTCCAATCTGTTTCAAGGCGATGCCACGGTGCAGGCCACCAGATTATGTTGCCCTTCCCTCGAAATCCACGAAAAACCCGCTTTTTTGTCCTGAAGGGCTTGTTTTCCCATGAATCTTTGCAGATAATGGAAATGCCGGCGGGTTTGGCGACCGCACCTTTTCGCCATCCCCTTTCCAGGTTTTTCCAGTTGTTTCCCCGGAATAGTCACTGATTCACTTCCATTGGAGTCATTTGTCAAAATGAAGAAATCCTTCACCCTCATCGAGTTGCTTGTGGTGATTGCCATCATCGCAATCCTGGCCTCCATGCTGCTGCCCGCGCTCTCCAAGGCCCGGGAGAAGGCCCGCGCCATCAGCTGCACCAACAACCTGAAGCAGTTGCAGCTTGGCAACCTCCTCTATGCCAACGACTACGACGACTACCTGCCCCCAATCCACTTCCGCATCAACGAGCCCGCAACCAATCCATGGACTCCGGGCGGCAACAACATCACCATGGGTGACGTCTTTTACTGGTTCTCGTTGAATCCCATCATCCCCGGCACGCCCATGACCGGCGCAAAATGGCTGGAGAAGGACCCCCTGGCGCACATCGAGTCAAATGGTGTTGACAAGTCAAGCTGGCACAAGGTCCTCTCCTGCCCAAGCGCCACGATGGACGACCGCGTCATGGGCAACATCTCCTACCAGGCCAACGTGGGCATGGGGCACTCCTACTTCCTGTATAACCTTGGCTGGATGCACCAGTACGAGCAGGATACGTCAATCAACGCCACCAAGTCCTCCAAATGGCACCGCGTCTCCTCCATCAAGTATGCCTCCATCCACGTCAACCTCCTCGATGGAACGCGCATTGTGGTCTCCGGAGACGCCAATGTCAAGACCCTGGTGGCCACCTGCGCACGCTATCCAACCGACATCAAGCTTCCATACTTCCGCCACGGCAGACAGATCAATCTCTCCTTCACCGACGGACACGTGGAAGCAGTCGGCTATGACAAATCCCAGAAGAGGAACTCCAGCGTCGGCAACGAGTTCTACTTCTGCACGGACTACTACTGGTACCCCGGCGTCAACATGCCTGGCGGCGAAATGAGATAAACCTGGCGAAATAGCTGAAAGGAATGCGGCGGCGTGGCATCCACGTCGCCGCGTTCTCTTTTAGGGAGATTACACCTTTGACGAAGCTTCACCGTGGGCGAATCCCACGGCGAGAAAGCTTCCCAACAGGAGAAAGGATTGTTTTAGTATTCGGATGACTTGACATCCGGCGGTGTTTTGCGGACAATAAGGATTGGGCATACGCAGATAGTGGCATTATTGCATAACCCACCCCAGAGAGAACAAGGAATTGACATCATGAAGAGAACCTTCACCCTCATTGAGCTCCTGGTCGTCATTGCGATCATCGCAATCCTGGCCTCCATGCTGCTGCCCGCGCTCTCCAAGGCCCGGGAGA
>ENA-ORPK01002167-ORPK01002167.1-human-gut-metagenome-genome-assembly--contig:-NODE-2167-length-14053-cov-2.844978_pt1 | contig 14053 bp, 9 predicted proteins | sample MGYA00242139_ERZ509068 | MGnify/ENA primary metagenome ERZ509068 (study PRJEB26280, sample SAMEA2338687) | human gut metagenome | biome: human gut; feature: human-associated habitat; material: faeces... | reverse complement strand
GCAATGAAAGTTTACTTTCAGATTGCCGAGTGCAGCCTATCTTCTGCAAAGATAATTAATTTAATCCGTTTCCCCAATGTTTTGATATAAATTATGCTTTATTCCTCAGTTTGTCCCAATATCGTTAATACGGAATATAGAGGATAGTTTACAAGCCAATCTTGCTCTCTATATGGCGACATAGAGAATCGGCATCCTTTTAAGCCAGGATTGCGTTCTACAAACATACGCAGACTCTTAGCCTGAAGGTTTTCCTCCGCTTTTACTTCTATTGGAATAACCTTTTCCTCTTGCTGTACTAAGAAATCTATCTCGCCTCTTGAATTGTCTGCCGACCAATAATATATAGATAAAGACTGGTTGGTTTTCATCTGTTGCAGCACAAACTGTTCTGTAAGAGCTCCCTTAAAATCCGAAAATAGCATATTGCCATTCAAAAGACTTTGTACAGGGATGTTGCTCATAGCTCCCATCAATCCTATATCCGACAGAAACATCTTAAAGGCAGAGAAATCCTCATAAGCAGCAAGTGGGAGTTGAGCTTTCTTACAACGATTTACCTTATAGATAAGTCCTGCATCCTTAAGCCATTCTATGGCAAGCTCAAAATCCTTTGCACGAGCGCCTTCTTTTATCATTCCATAAATAAACTTCCTATTCTCTTTTGAAAGTTGAGAAGGAATAGAATGCCAAACCATCCTTATTCTTGGAACCTCTATAGCAGGTGCATGCTTTGAGAAATCACGCTCATAGGCTTCTATTATAGATTTCTGTATTGTTCTAACTTTGTTCAAATCTCCATCATTCACGAATGCTAATACAGCAGCAGGCATACCACCAACGAAATAGTATTGACGCAAACGTTCCTCAAACTTTGCTCTAACCATTGTTAGCATTGTCCAGTCTTTTGCTTGGAGTAAATCTACCATCTTCTTTTCTCCTATAGCATTCAAAAACTCATAGAATGAAAGAGGATAAAGATGCATAAAATCAACCTTACCTACAGGAAACGAATCATTCTTATGCATGGCTATACCCAGCAAGGAGCCTGCAGCTATAACATGATATTGAGGGGCTTTTTCTTGAAAATACTTCAATGCCGTAATGCCACGTGGAGCTTCTTGTATTTCGTCAAGAATAATAAGAGTATCTTCGTCAATTGTTACACCTGTTGTCCATTGTAGATTGGCAATGATACGCTGAATGTCAAAATCATGCTCGAACAATCCACGAAGGTCATCATTATCCTCAAAGTTAACATAAGCACATTTTTTATATGCCTCTTTACCAAACTCTTTCATCAGCCAAGTCTTGCCAACTTGTCTTGCTCCAAGGATTACCAACGGCTTTCGACCGTTGTTTTCTTTCCATTCATATAGTTCTTTAATAGCATTTCTCTTCATAACATTCTGATACATTGAGAGTTTTATGTTGCAAAGATACTATTTTTTTCTTTATAGTCAAAGTTTTCTTTTAAAAAAAAGCTCTCTACCCCATTATTTTTTGGGATAGAGAGCCTGACAGTATAGTTCTTAGAAGTTACCTGGCCCGATAATACCCCAATCTCTGTTCGAACGTGGAAGGTTCGAATTGATGTTTGGGTTGCGGTCTGGCTGCCAGGTTCTTACCTTGATGGATGGATTCTCCGGGTCGTTGAAATCCACCATCAGGAACAGGTAGCCATGATCGCCATAGTTGGATGAATAATAATCCTGTTTAATCTGGATGCCGTAGGTCTCGCCGCCGGCGCCCATCTTCACCACGTCGTTGTCGGCAAAGCGGATATTGATAAACTGGTTGCTCTGGAAGCACATTTTCAGCTTTCTCAGATACTCGCTCTTGGTCTGACGGGTATATTTTATCAGCGGCTTGTTGTCGCCGAAGGTCGCGGTTTGTCCCTCGATGTTGATTCTCGGGTCTTTCTTGATTACATGACCCGTGATGATGGTGGCGTTGTCGTCGAACACGCTCTCCAGATAGTCGAGTCGCTTCAGGGCGAAGGCAGTCTTGTAGTTCTCCAGGAAGGTGGCTATCACCATCTTGGCATAGTCGCTCCAGGCGCCCACGCCCTTGTTGAAGATGTCGGTCTTCGCCTGGCTGCCCAGTCCGAATGCCACGCATTCTATCTTCTTGTCCTCGCCGAAGGTGAAGGTTACGTCTTCCACGAACTTGCGCTTGTTGTTCTTGAAGGAGAATGCCATCGGGATGCTGCGGCACACCACGCGCTTGCCCATCGTGTAGAACGAGAACTGAGGGTCGCCCAGCAGTCGTGCCTGACCATAGCTGAGCAGCTTCTTGTACATCTCCAGACCGTCGGCAGAGAAGCAGTCGTCCACGCTGTCATATTGCTTTGCCTTGATGGCGTTCACCACGCGTGTCATGATTTCGGCGAGCTGTTTCTCGTCGTTCACCTTGGTCAGCGTTTCCAGGTTGGCAGTCGATTCCGTCTTCACCGAATTCTCGAACTCTTTCTTGGCTTCGCTGGATACAGCCGATTTCTTGTCGAGATTGTTGATGTATACGGATGCGTTCTTGAACGGTGTGCCCTTGAAGAGCTGCATCACGCTTTCCAGCTCCTTGTCTATCTGGCACTGGTCGGCGTATTCATACTCATACTTCAGCTGCAGACTGTTCACGTCAACGCCCGGGCGCAGTTCCACGATTCCCATGCCGTCTTTGGCACTGTAGAGGTTGCTCCAGGTCTGACCGTCAAAGTAGGTGTAGTCGATGCTGGTCACCGGTTCGCCCTTGTATTTGATGAAGAGATTGATGTCGTTGCCGTCTTTGCTGGCTATTTTGGTAGATAGATTACTCATGATCTCTTCTATCTGTTGTGGAATCCAGGTTACGAGCAGGCGCTGCACGCCGTCGATGGTCATCTTCACGCTGTTGGGATACTGCAGGCTTCTCACCATGGCGAAAGCCCAGTAGTAGTTGCGCAGGGCATCATCGATCTTCGCCTTTTCCTCGGCTCTCATTGCCGACCTTACGTAGTCGAACACCTTTTCCTTGCGTTCGTTGAAAATCTTGACCACCTCGCTGCTCTTGATGTATCTCAGCACATGGGTCTGTGGCGCATTGCTGATTACGAGGTTGTTGGTGTTGGTGAGGGTAGCCTGAGCATAGCTGTTCATCACCGATGTCACCGCCGTCTTCGAATCGAAGTTGCTGTTCGTGTTGAACTCCTCTTCCTTGATTTCGAAGGAATTGGAGATATTGAGAGAGATTTTGCTGATGAGGTCGGCGAGTGCCGCCTGGTCTGCTGAGTTATAGGTGTCACCCCATCCTTCTCCGCAGATGTATTCCTTATTAGTCTTTAATTGTTCAGCTCTTTCTGCCACTGTCTGCGCCATCGTTGTATTGGGAAGCAGAATCGACAGCAGGGCAATCATCATCAAGATAATCTTATTCATTTGTCTCGTATTTGTTTTTTGTTTACTTTCTATCATTAACTTTAAATTCGGGCACAAAGTTACGAAAAAAAATCGAAACTCGGCTGGTTCATTTTGGTTCAATTTCAGGAAATTAGCGATAAATCGAAAAAAAAGTCCTGATATGTTAGGAAAAACTAAAACGGTGCTTCCCGGAGGGTCCGGAAAACGCCGTTTTCTAGTTTTTGTATTCTCAAGGGATGACCATTTATTTGATGGCCATCTTCTTGTTGTTCACGATATAGATGCCCGATGGCAGGTCGGTGACTGCGGTAGTTTCGCCTGCTTCTACATCTACTTTCTTCATCAGCATGCCCATGGTGTTGAATACCATCACGCTGCGTGCCTTGTCGCTCTGCAGATAGAGGGTTGATCCGTGGCTCCATGCCTTCAGACCGTAGACTGGCTTCAGCGGAATCATTCCGATACCGGTGGTACTGCTGCCAAACTGCCTGCTGAATGTCTGTGCCGCCTGTGCCGTGGTGAGGTAAGCCTCAAACGGTTTCACCTGCTTGAAGTTCTCGGCAAAGATACTTCCTGGTCGGTAGCCCAGGTATTCTTCTCCCACGTTGAGAGCATAGATGCCTTCAGCCTTTTCAGTCTGGTTGTAGCAGGCCACGAACTCGCGGCTTTCGTTCTTGCTGCTTGCAGCCGTGGTAGCTGATACCATGGCGTTTGTAGCTGCAAAGGTTACCTTTCCGCTCAGAATGTATTCATCCGAATAAGCCTGCGAGTTAGGCATGCTTATAATATAAGGTGTATTTGCCTTGATGCTGGATGCGGTACGGAATCCTGCTTCTGTCGAGAGCTCGTAGAGCCAGAATGGCTTGTCGCTCTTGCTGCCCTTGGCGAATGGAGCGATGGCACCATTGGTCTCGTGGGTGATGGTAGCCACGTTGAATGGCAGGGTGAGGGTCTCCCAACCTTGGCATACGCCCACCTCTGTCTCCTGGGTGAAGTTTCGGGTATAGGAAATCTTCTGGGCAGTAAATGCCTTTGGACAGAAGAAGTTGCCCGTTTCCTCACCTTCCGGCACTGAGAGTACGATATTCTCTGCCACGCCGCTGGCTATGACGTTGCCGATGCCCGCAGGCACTGCGCTCTTGGTGTTCACATAGAGCAGCAGGTTCGGATTGTTGATTCCGTCGAGCATATTGGCTGGCAGGGTGGTGTTCGTGTTCCATCTCACGGCAGCCAGTTTACTACTGTTGGCGAAGATTTCCTTGCCGCAGGTGGTGAGGCTGGCTGGCAGACTGACATAAACGAGGTTTGTGCCTGCGAGTGCCTGGTCGCCTATTGTGCCTCCTTCTGGCTTGGCTGCACTCATGTCGAGTACCTTCAAGTTGCTCATCTTGGCAACGGCAGCGAAATCTGCAGCGTTTACATTTCCTACTACGTTCAGCGTATCTCGCAGCGGTTTTCCGCCACACCAGTCGAAGGCGGTGGCAAGATTTCCTGCGGTCTTGATGCTTACCTTCTCGTTGCCGTCGTAGTAAGAAGGCACTTCGAAGGTGGTGATCTTGGAGTCGTTCATCAGGTCCATGGTGGCGAAAGCCTTGATGATTCCTGCTTCTGTTACGGCGATTCCGGCATCTATGTTGTAGAGTTGCGACTGGGTGGTAGGGTTGCTGCCATCCAGGGTGTAGTAGATGTCGGCATTCTGGCTGTTGGTTGTCAGCGTCACCTTTCTACCGTCGTAGTTGGCTACAGGGTCTGCGCAATCCTGCTTGTCAAAGTCTCCCACCAGATAGCTCTTGATGAAAGAGTCGCTCATGCCGTCGGCACATGCCATGGCTCTGATGCGGGTGTTCTGTGTCATGTCAAGTGGAGCGGTGTAAATGGCACTCTCGCTTGTCGGCATGGTTCCGTCCAGGGTGTAGCGGATGGTGGCTCCCGGAGTGTCGCTGCTGATGCTCAACTGGTGGTTGGCGTAGCCGAAGACAGGGTCGCTAGCCCAGTTCTTGCTGCCCGTGAGTCGGATACTTCCATCCTGGTCCTGGTTGTAGATAATGGCGAAGTAGGTACCTGGTGCCAGCAGGGTACTCTTGTTGCTTACCATCTGTTCTGGGGTGAAGGTCATCAGGCGCTTGTTGTCCTGATAGAGCATCACGTTGCAGTTGGATGATGAGCCGAAGTAGTAGCCGTTGTTGTCGGCGATGGTAAACTTGGCGATGTCGTAGTCTCCCTTTCCGAGCTTGCGGATACCGAGTGTATGCTGCAACTCCAGCTCCTTGGCAGTACGGATGGTAGAGTCGGAAGCAAGAGAGTCGATGAAGACTGGTTCTCCCCAGTTTCCTGCTTGATTCTTAAACTGGATATAATAGGTGAGGTTGCCGATGCGTTTCACCTTTACATCCTTTGAGGCATAGTCTGTGGTAAATTCGTAATTCTCTACGCTTGTAAACTCCTGGGCGGTAGGGAAGGAAATATCCACAGCCAGTGAAGGTATATTATCCACCTCGGTGAGGACCTTGGTTACGCTCTTTCCATTCACACCATAGCGGTAACCCGTGATCGGTTGTAGGGTTTCGGCTTGCTCAGTGTTGTTATTCTCAGGGGTGTAGAAAGAATATTCATAGCTTCTCCACAATCCTTCGTTGTTCTTCATACGGAAGTGGAGGGTATGGACACCACCAGCCAGCTGGGTATAGTCAATCTGCTGACTGATGTCTTCTGATGTATAAGGCAAGGTCTTGGCATTTGCCTTGTCATCATCCACCCAGTATTGGCAAGACACGATGGTCGTTACCTCTTTCTCGCCGCTTTCATCATTTCCTTCTGTAGTTGGCAGGTAGAAGGAACCGGCTACAGCTGCAGCACGGTTCTGGCTATTGATGGCAATTAGAGAATAACTGTGCCTGCCACCAGCCAAGTTGGTGATGTCTTTTTCTATAGTGATGTCTGCTTCCTTGTAGGTTTGTGTCACCTTGTTGTCATAGTCATCATCTATCCAGTAAATGATTTTCTCTACAGAAGGTACATTAGAGTCGTCTTCTTTCTCATCCGTATTCTTGTATCCGGCATAGAACGGAATATCTGTTATGGCTCCCCATCTACCATTTGGGTCTTTCAACTGGATGTGGTAGATATGTACACCGACGGCTAGGGATGATACGTCGATATTGCTCTCAATGTCTTCGCCATTGAGAGAAGCTTCTGTCCGGTTTGTGTTATCGTCTATCCAGTAGCGGTAGGCGGTAGCCTTGGCAGGCTCTTCTGCGACATCCTCGTCTATGTTGATGTCGGGAGCCGCTTGTGCTGGCTGCAGGAAGCTGGTCAGCACAAAGGCTAATGAGAATATATATAATAAACGTTTATACATAAGCCGATGTAATGATTAGTTTGCGGTTACGTTTACATTGATGGTTACCTTCTTGTTGTTCAAATCTACATTTGCACTGCTGGAATTGATGGAAGGTGCGTGGAGGGTGAGAGAGTATGGATTAACGCCACCCTCGATGCCGACAACCGTGCCATCCATACCGAGATAACCTGCAGCCTGTCGTTGTTCGATTGATATTGGACACTCTATATCGCCGTTGTCGTTGCTGATGACAGTCTCTGTAGTTGACCAGCAGTCCTGCTGCGATGTCTTTTCCATCGGGTCGTAACCATTCATATTATGATATAGGGTGTTCACCAAGATGGCATTATTACCGAGATAACTATCTATGCCATTTCCCACTTCGTTGATGATGGAGTTGACAAACATAGCTTTGATGTTTGTATCTACTCGGCGGATATTGCAATTGATGAATTTGCAAGAAGAATTGGTTTGTCCACCTTGACCGTAGGCACTACTGATTTTGCAGTTCTTGATGGTGGCATCTTCTATGCTGCCATCAGTAGAAATGTTATCTAAGCGACATCTGTCAATGATAGCTTTTTTTGTATAATTGCTTCCTATGCTTAAAGTATTGTAAAAATAGCATTTCTTGATGTTCAGATTGTCTATTTTGCCTCGTACATATAATCCACAACCAGAAAAGAGCCCTTCTACTGTTACGGATGAAAGAATTTGATCGCCTTCTGCCCCTATTTCTGGAGTACCACCATTCCATTCTATATAAGTTGATTTTTGAGAATCTTGACCAAATTCCGCTCCGCTACCGATGAGGCTGATAGATTTGTTGATAGAAAAATTATTTTTAAATAAACCTTTACTGAGGAAGAGGGTATCTCCATCTACGGCAGCTTCAATCGCTTTGTCTATTTGGTCCCCACCGAATATTCCAGTGATGTTACCATTGTGTTGCAAGAAAACCTTGCCTGTATATTCACTTTGTGCAAAAACACATTGTGCCGTTGCCATTAGGCAGCAAGCTATCATAAATAATTTCTTTTTCATAATCTTATCGTTTTATTGTTATTCTGTTACTGTGATGTTGAATTGTATCTGCTTCTTGTCCCTGTCAAGATGGAACTTATTGGTAACCTCTTTGGTCCATAGGTTTAGGGTATATGGATTCTTACCTCCATATATTCCTACTACAGTTCCATCATTGCCAAGATAGTTCTTGCTTAATAGCTCCTCTTTGGTGAGGTCAAATATATATTTGTTGCTGTTATCTGTGTAAATATAGCAATCTTGTATAGTACATCCATCATCAACGTAGTCTTCTTGCAAGTTGTACAAACAATTAATCAATACTGTTATGGCAGAAGAATCTCCTGGATCTGTCATATAGTAATCGTAACTGTATAGAATGCAATTGTAGAATATTCCAAAGAAACGGACACTATATTTATTGTCGATACCATTAATACCCCAGCCATTACTTGAATTAATGTTGCAATTATAAAAAAACATATTTGCCGACATGTTTGAGGAATATGGAGTTCCACGTATGACACAGTTTCTTGCAATCATTTTTTGAATCATCTCTCCTCCAAAATACAAGCTACAATTACATCTGTCTATTAATAGATATGAGATGTTTTTATCTATGCTGAAAATATTATTGTCCCAATAACATTTTCTAAAGATTACATTATCGATGGAAGATTTAAAAGAGATGTTTGTGTTGTTATTATTGAAATAAATACCATCAAATAAACGTGCTGTCAGTTTTGTCTCTTCTGGTAATTTGATAACAATCTTACCTTCGTAACATGTACTGTTGTTCCATCCTTTACCGCTGTCTGCTCCGGATCCGATAAAGGCTAGTTTCTTGGTCATAATAAAATCTCCTTGGAAATATCCAGAACTGAGGAACACCGTGTCTCCGTCAGCGGCAGCATCCATTACCTTTGTCATTTCATTATAGGCAAAGTCGGTCTCATTACCTTGGTGTAATAAGGTAATGGTGCCTTTGATGGAGGTGTCTTGCGCTGCAATCTGTAAGATTGCCAGCGTCAAGGTTATTATAAATACTGTAATTCTTTTCATAATCTCAATCATTTATTGTTCTGATGAAACTTTCAGCTTGATTTGTATCAGCTTCTTATCTTTGTCGAAGTGAACTTTACTGGAAGTGATAGTTGTTTGAAATAGTTTCAGGGAGTATGGATTTTTGCCTCCATAGCAACCTACCACTGTTCCGTCATTTCCAAAGAAGTTGTTCTCTTGCAGCTTTTCTTTTGAAAAGTATCTAATTTTATTGTCCCAATTGTCTTCTAGGTTAGAAGCATCAAAATACATATCGTTTTGCACGGTTGCTCCATTGAATATTTCTCTTCCCTCTAATGGCTTATAGAAAAGGCAATTGGTGAAAGATGCGGATGATTTCGTTTCTGTATCTCTTGGGTCGTATAGCCAGTAACCTGCGTTTTGAATTTCATCGTGGATCTCTTCATTGTCGATAATACAATTGATAAAACTTCCACGATACATAGGGCAGTATGTATGGCGATTCCCGTCATCATCAAAATAGTCATAGTTTGATGGGTCTATGGTACAATTGATGAAATTCCAAGAATTTTCGTCATTACCTTCATAACTATTAATGTCTAGACTGTTAATTCGGCAGTTCCTTAATATTGCTTTTTTCACATTGGAATCCTTGTAACCATACCCCTCTATATAGCATCTATCGAATAGAATACTTATGATACTAGCTTCTATGCTAAGGTTGTATCCATATACCCTGCATTTTTTGAATACAACATTCTCTATAGGAGTTTGGTATATAAAATTCATACTACCGAAATAAATACCTTCGAATAAGCATGCTGATAGCTTCGTGTTTTCTGGCAGTTTAATAATAACTTTATTATTGTCATCATAATGGGTACAATTCTGCCATCCATTGTCTGAATCTGCTCCAGAGCCAATGAAAGCTACCTTCTTGTCAATTACGAAATCTCCTTCAAAGTAGCCCGGGCTTAGGAATATGGTATCTCCATCTACGGCTGCATCCATCGCACTAGCCATTTTGTTATAGGCAAAATCCGTAGTTTTTCCCTGGTGCGATAAGGTAATCGTACCTTTGACGGAGGTATCTTGCGCTGCCATCTGCATCATGGACAGCACAAGTAGTGCTATAAATATAGTAAATCTTTTCATACTCTTATGTATTTATGATTTCTTTGTTAATTCAAATAATATTTCATATAAAGAGAACTGACGTTAAATCCTTAAAACCGAATAAAATACATTTAATATCCCGGTGTCGGGTTGTCGTCAGAACTAGGCGAACCACCTGATGTTACGAATGATACTACTGGACCATACTCTGTTCCGAGTGGACCCTTTGTATAGAACCTTGCATAGTTTGTAGAACCTGCCTTCAAGCCTTTGATAGTTGTACTAACAATGTTTTGGCTGATAGGAGTTGTGCTAACTACTACTTGGTGGATATTGGCATTCGCTTCATCTATTTTTGGTTCTGCTACGGTTGCAGAATAGACCACGCCATATTCTGTAACATCAAACTCAGAATTGAAGATGCCAGTTATATCTGCTTGGTAGCGTCCAATGTTATTGGCTTGTGTCTTCTCGAATTTCGTAGCAGATGCTGCCTCTTGGCTTATGGTTATGGTCTGTTTTCCTGTACCATAATTGAAGGTGACTTTGCCTTGACGAGAACTCAATGATTTATTGTCGTCTACCTTGATGGTAAAGCGACCGTTCACTTCTCCTTCTGCATCTTCTATATGTATCCACGAGTTCTCTGCTTCTGCAGACCATACTGTATTGGATGTTACCTTTATGTCATGTGAAGATGACTTTGCTTTAAATGAGGCACTTTGAGCCGAGAGGGTTGCAGTTGCAGGCTCTTGAGTGACATTGATGGTCATCTTGCCGTTTCCATACGTTACGGTAATTGTTCCTTGGCGATTTTGGGTATTTAAATTGTTGTCGAGGGTAAAGGTGAACTTGCCATCGCCATCGCCATTGGTGTTGATAAAATGAATCCAATTATCAAATGATGAAACTGACCATGTAGCATTTGTCGTGACGCCAATTTCTTGTGAAGCATCTCTTGCTGGTAAGGTTACTTCTTGTGCTGAGAGTGAAGCTGTAGCAGGCTCTTGGCTTACGATAATATCTTGTGTTCCTTGGCCATACGCCACGGTAATCTTACCTTGGCGAACTTGCGTCTCAGGGTTGTTGTCAAGGGTAAAGGTAAATTTGCCATCGCCATCGCCCTTCTCATTCAAAATGTGAATCCAAGTGTCGAAAGAGGAAACTGTCCATGTGGAGTTTGTGGTAATACCAATCTCTTGGGATGCATCTCTAGCTGGGAGAGTTACCGTTGTGGTGGATAGGGCGGCATTGATGGCAGCCTGATTGATGGTAACAGTCTGTTGGGTACTACCGTATGAGAATGTGATGGTGGCAGTGCGAGGCTCGGTAGAGGTGTTGTCTTCGAGCAATACGCTCAGGGTGCTGTTGCCGACTCCGAGAGAAGCACTCAACTTTGCCCAAGTAACGTCGCTTACGGCTCCCCACGCCGTATTCGAGGTGATGGTGATGTCTTGCGAGGCATTTCTCGCTGGCAGGTCTACTATCGTAGGGGTCAAAGTCATGTTGAGGCTCAGCTCTTCCGAGGCGTAGACACCCGTCTCCTCCTTGTCGGAACAGGAGGTGAGAGAGCCTAGAGACAAAACCAGGAGGCTTGCCAGGGCTAGGCTGTATATTGATAATTTTTTCTTCTTCATATACCTTATTATATAATGTGAGGTTTGATGATTATATAATGAATCTTAGAAATTCACGATGATGCCGGCATGGGCATAGAAACCGCCCTCGGCAAAGCCACCCACATCCACGATGCTCTTGTAGGTGTCGCTCTTCTTGTTAGGAATGGCAAATTCCGGATTCAGCATCAGACAGAGATGAGGAACCGGAGCTATCAGCAGTTTTGCACCGAGCGTGAATGAACCGCAGTTGGCGCCATTGCCATACTCGCCGCTGCTCGACAAGGTCTGACTCATATAGCCTATCTGCGGCGTGAGACCTACTCGCATGCTGAGGGCAAACTGGTAACCCAGTTTTACGCTGATGGTGTTGAGCTTATAGGTATCCACCTCCTGTTCCACATTGGTTTCGTTGGCATACCAGAACACGGGGTCGCTCTCGCCCATACCCATTGTATAGGATGCCTGCACATCAAAGTTGGCGATGCTGAAACCCACAGTTCCCGTTACACCCATCGTGCTTCCTCCGTAGGTGAAGGCAACGCCGGCATAGATGCCACTCTTCTTGATATAGGTGAGCGGCTTGAGCTTGATAGTATCGTTGAGCTCGCCGTCGCGCAGGATGTCGTAGGTGCGGGTGATGCTTCGGTAACCCTCGTGCTTATAGGTGATTTCGTTCTTGCCTACAGGCAGCTTGGCAAAACCGCTTTCCGAGAGAAGTCGGGTATCGCTATACATGCCTACCACCTTAGGGGTGGTCAACACGGTGAGGGAACCGGTATAGGGAATAGGCGCCTTCACCTCGATGGTCTTGTCGCTCTTGCCTTCCACCTTGAACGAAGTGGTCTGGCTCTCGCAGTTTTGCTTGCGGGTTTCCACCACGTAGGTGCCCGCCTTGAGGCGCTGGTACCAGGAACCGATACCCACCTTCTTGCCGTCGAAGTAGATGTCGGCACCATCAGCCACGGTGATGTTCACCGTGCCATAGAGTTCGTTTTCATCCTTCATCTGCAGGAGATAGCGGCTGTTGCCGCCTTTCGTGATGTTGATGTTCTCATCATAGTACATGTTGCCGTTTCGGGCGGTGACATGATGGATGCCATAGGTAAGATACACCGTTTGCGGTGTTTTTCCCACCTCCTCATCATCCACTACGATGGTTGAACCAGCAACGGAAGCTTCCAGGGCAACATCCATACCTTCCAGGGTGAGCTGCATGGTATAGGTGCGCGCCGCCTTGATTTCCGAAGGATAGTAAAACTCGCAGGCTCCGTATTTAGGATGTCGGATGGTGATTTTCTGTGCACGTTCAGGCACATAGACCCACCATTGACCCGTTTTGTGCTGGGTGGTAACGATGCCGTAGGAACCGCCATCGAAGGCGAGGTCATCGAGATTCGTTTCTATTTTGAGCAAGGCAGCCGTCTTGCCGTTGTTGTCCTTCTTCATGGTACCTTTCAGGTTGGCGGCTTGGTCGTACTGCTGATACTGGAAGTTTCGTATCACCAGATTGTTCTGTGCCGACAGAGCCCCTGCCATCAGGGTGAAGAAGCAGAAGAGTAGAAGTCGTCTTATCATATCATCTGATTATTTGAAGTTTATCATTTGTTGTTGCTTGCTTACATCTTTTTCATGTTTTTTTCTCTATCCAAAAAGCCCTCCTCCCTCATTTATAGAGGATGGAGAGCTTGGTTCTTAGAGGTTTCCTGTTATTGATATATAAAGTTATTCCGGTTTAAATCCTTCTTTTACGAATTTGCTGACGAGGTCGGCATATTTCTGGGCTGCAGCAGATTCTCTTGCCGCATTCTCCAGGGCTGCCAGGCGTGCCTTGGTAGCTGCATCCTCGTTGACGATGAAGAAAGTCTGCATCTCGTAGGTGCCGTTACCCAGGTCGCGGATCATGCTGAAGCTTTCCTGCATCTCGCCCTTGATTTCCTTTTCCACGAGCGACTGGTAAGCAGCATAGAAGTGGTCTTTCTCCAGGCTGTCGCTGGTAGCGATGTCGCTCACGATTCTACCTTGAATATTGCTGCCAGCCTGTCGGGCGTATGTGTTGCAGGCATTGTTGACGGCAATCTGATGTCCCAGGTTCTTTGATTTGAACTTAGAGGCATAGCCAACCACTTCGAAGGCGTTGTCACCTCCTTTGGCGAGTTTGTCGTAATGGGTGAGCAGTGCAACTTCCAGGGAGCGTGAAGAGGCGTAGATCTGCCAGTTTTCCTTTTTGAATTGCTTCATCTTCACCTTGTATTCTTTCTTGAGTTGTTTCTTCAGGAGAGAATTCTGTGCTTGTGCTGTGGTGCAGTTCAAGGCTAGTGCCAGGGCTGCCACCATCATAATCATAATCTTTCTCATAATTATATTATCATTTATCATTTGTTTTTTATTGTTGTCGGCGGCAAAATTACAAAAATCTTCTGAGAGTGGATTGGTTCAATTTGGTTCAATTTCATTTTTGAGTGCAAAAAAAGCTTAAAAGGCAATGGCGTGGGTAAAATAATAGCCATAACTAGCACTATCAGCATAGTTATGGCTAA
>ENA-ORPK01002159-ORPK01002159.1-human-gut-metagenome-genome-assembly--contig:-NODE-2159-length-14089-cov-3.525153_pt1 | contig 14089 bp, 8 predicted proteins | sample MGYA00242139_ERZ509068 | MGnify/ENA primary metagenome ERZ509068 (study PRJEB26280, sample SAMEA2338687) | human gut metagenome | biome: human gut; feature: human-associated habitat; material: faeces... | reverse complement strand
CCCCCCCCTGCCGATGCAAGAATAGCCTTTTCGGCCGACACCCTTGATTTTGACACCGTCATCATCAACCGCGAGTCCCCGACTGTACAGTTCTCCGTCTACAACAAGTCCTCAAAAGGCATACGCATCACCTCTGTGGCCTTTGAGGGCAAAGACAAGGATGCCTTTCTGGCAAACGTACACGGATACTTCATACAGCCGGGCGTTCCTGTCAGCATTGACTGCGCCGGCAAAGACAGTATCACAGCCTTTGCACAGTTCAATGCCCAAGACAACGACAATGACCAAGCCGTGATAAGCGAAGCCGACCTCGTATTCACCCTTGCCAACGGGGTGAGCCAAAAAGTGCACGTCATGGGCTATAGCCAGGCTGTAGTGGAACTTAGGGGCAAGACATTCACCTCTGATGCCACGCTGCAGGCCACGCGACCCTTTGCCGTCTACGACAGTCTGGTAGTAAAGCCTGGCGCAACCCTCACCATAGCCCCCGGAAGCACTCTGTTGTTTGCCTCTGATGCGGGCATAAAGGTTGAGGGGACTCTTGTGGCGAAAGGTACACGAGAAGAGCCCATCGTGTTTCGCGGCAACCGCTACGACAACATGTTTAAGAACCAACCCTACGACCGCATCGACAACCAGTGGCAGGGCATCAGGCTCACCTCGTCAAGCTACGACAACCACCTTGACCACTGCGACATACACTCGGGCAACTATGGCATAACGTGTGACTCGGCCGACCAGTCCAGATTAAAGTTGAAACTCGAAAACTCCGTGCTTCACAACGTGCGGCGCAACGCCCTGACCATAGACCAATGCCAAGTGTTTGTGGGCAACACGCAAATCAGCAATGCCGAGAACAACTGCGTTGACGTTACTGGCGGGCACTCTACATTCGTACACTGCACCATAGGCTGGTTCAGCCCGTTTTCCACACGCCAGGGCAATGCCCTCGTGTTTACCAACCACAAGGGCGACAACGCATGCCCCATTTCACAGCTGACATTCTACAACTCCATCATCACAGGACACAACTCTGATGAAATTTTTGCCTATACCAGCAGCAACGAGAGCATTTCAAACAACTATGCCTTCTACAACAGCCTGCTCAACACTCCGGAGATAAAAGACAAACCCAACGTGGTCAACAACGTGTGGGAAAACCGCCAGTCAACCGTCAAGCAAGCCGCCAACTTTGTAAACTTCGACTATAGTGCTCTCATCTACGACTTTCGCCTTGCGGCAGACTCACCGGCACGCTTCATTGCCGACCCTGCCATTACTCAGCAATATTACCCCCTTGACCGCCTCGGCACACCACGACTGACAAACAATCTGCCTGATGCAGGGTGCTACCAGTATGTAGAGATCCCCACAGAATGACAATACCGTTGCGGCGCACCGCAACGAAAAACGCACTGCGAGTGCAACTTAGATAGTCATTAGGTCGTAAATGACATCTCTTTTTATTACTTCTTATTGTCTTTTGTTTTTATAAGGCACCCGACACCAGCTTTTTGCTCGAAACAGCCCGCAATTACTCACAAAAACAGCAAGCGGCATCTACTCTCCCAAACAATCAAAATTCAACAAGTCCTAACTACCGAATTGGGGGAAAAGTGACACATACATAATTGCAACCAAGTTGCACTCGCTTTTGTATATCTTTGCACACGATAAACAAAAGACAGCTAACAAACTTTCCTTACAAACAACAACTATGAGACTTACGACCGTGACAACCTTGGCCGCCATTCTGCTAAGCATGGCTTTCGGCCTCTCCGCATGTTCACACTCTGACAAACACGACCACGACCACGACGACCACCACAGCGAAGAAAGCGAAGCAGAAGAACACTCGTCAAGCGACATCTTTCTCGACTCCGCAAGAGCCAAAGCCGCCAATGTGGAGACAACGATTCTCAGACCCACAGTGTTCCACGATGTCATCAAAGCCAGCGGCAGCATTGTAGCCGCATCGTGTGACGAAACAACCGTCGTTGCACCCACCAACGGCATTGTAAGCCATTCACGCCACATCAGCGAGGGTATTGCTCTGCGCCGAGGCGAGGTGCTCTACCACATAGCGTCTGACAAGCTCAAAGACGGCGACTATGCCCAGCGCACGCGCATCAACTACCTTGCAGCCAAGCGCGAATACGACCGCACCCTGCCTCTGGTTCAAGAGAAAATCATCACCGAGAAGGAGTTTAACGCCATACGCACAGAATACGAAAACGCCCGCATTGCCTACGACGCCATCAAATCAGCTGCGTCACCAAAGGGCATCACCATCACTTCGCCCGTCACCGGCTATATGAAAGAGTGTCTGGTGAAAGACGGCGACTACGTGGAAACGGGTGCACCACTCATGGTGGTGACCAGAAACCAGCATCTCTACCTGCGTGCAGAGGTTCCCATACGCTATTACAACGAGCTGGGCAAGATATCCACCGCCAAATTCCGCACACAATACAGCGACCGCATCATAGACCTCAAAAACGTTCACGGGCAGCTCATGTCGTCAGGCAAATCAGCCGTAAGCACTTCGTCTTATATACCGGTCACCTTTCAACTCGACAACACCGGCGGCATTGTGGCCGGAGCTTATGCAGAAATTTTTCTTGTCACGGGAGAACGCCGAGGAGTGCTCAGCGTTCCTGCCACCGCACTGACCGAGGAACAAGGCATCTTCTATGTCTACATACAGACAGACCACAGCCACTACCACAAACAAGAGGTGGCACTTGGTGCCACCGATGGCGAATATACCGAGATAACAAGCGGACTCAAGGGCGGCGAGCGCATCGTGACCAAAGGAGCCGTTACAATAAAGCTTGCGGCCACCAGAAATGCCATTCCCGCCCATACCCACGAACACTAAAGCCGCTACAGCCATGTTAAACCGCATCATACGCTTTTCGCTCCACAACAGACTGCTCATCATAGTTGTGGCAATCATCATGACAGGAGCAGGCCTCTACTCTGCCCACAATCCCGATATCGACGTTTTCCCTGATCTCAATGCGCCCACGGTGGTGATCATGACCGAGGCCAACGGCATGGCAGCCGAAGAGGTGGAGCAACTCGTAACCTTGCCCATAGAGTCTGCCGTCAATGGGTCGACCGGCGTGCGTCGTGTGCGCTCTTCGTCAACCATGGGTTTCTCGGTTGTATGGGTGGAATTCGACTGGGACACCGATATCTACATAGCCCGCCAGATAGTGGCGGAAAAACTGTCGGCAGTGAGAGAAAGCCTGCCCGACAACGTGGGGCAGCCCACCATTGGTCCCCAGTCGTCCATTCTGGGCGAACTGCTCATCGTGGGACTCACCTCTGACAAGACCTCGCAACTCGACTTGCGCACCATTGCCGACTGGACCATACGCCCCCGCCTGCTATCCACCAAAGGAGTAGCCCAAGTATCGGTGCTTGGCGGCGACGTAAAGGAGTATCAGATTCTCTTTGACCCCGGCAAGATGAAACACTACAACGTCAGTCTGCAGGAACTGCTCGCTGCCGTGCGCAACATGAACAGCAACGTCAACGGCGGCGTGGTCAACCAATATGGCAACGAATATATTGTGCGCGGCATAGTGGCCACCAACAAGGTCAGCGAAATTGGCAATGCACTGGTAAAGACCGTCAACGGCTCGCCAATAAGCCTGTGCGACATTGCAGACATCCGTATTGGCGCACAAGAACCACGTCTGGGCACTGCCTCTGAAAGGGGCAAACCCGCCGTACTGCTGACCGTGACCAAACAGCCTGGAGCCAACACCATGCAGCTTACCAAAGACATAGAGAAAGCCCTGGCCGATGCACGCCTTAATCTGCCGGGAGACATACACTTCTCCACCGACTCGTTCCGCCAGTCACGCTTCATAGAGAGCAGCATCAGCAATGTCAGCGGTTCGCTGCTCGAAGGCTCGGTGTTTGTCATCATAGTGCTTGCCCTCTTCCTCGCCAACGTGCGCACCACGGCCATATCGCTCGTCACCATTCCGCTGTCGCTGCTTGTCACCATAATGGTGCTTGAATGGTTTGGCATAACACTCAATACAATGAGTCTCGGCGGCATGGCCATAGCCATAGGGTCGCTGGTAGACGATGCCATTGTTGACGTTGAGAATGTGTGGCGCAAACTGCGTACCGCCACAGGTGGCAAAGACAAGACAAGGATCATCTACGAGGCATCGCGCGAAGTACGAATGCCAATTCTCAACTCCACACTCATCATTGTGGCAAGTTTTCTGCCACTGTTCTTCCTGAGCGGCATGGAGGGCAGAATGCTCATTCCGTTGGGCATATCATTTATTACCGCCCTCTTTGCCTCTACCGTTGTGGCTCTCACGCTGACCCCCGTGATGTGCAGCTACCTGCTTACGTCTGACAAGTTGAAACTCACAGAGAAAAAGGACGCTCGTCTCGTAAGATGGCTCAAGCGCCACTACTCCAAAGCACTGCTCGTTGTGCTCAACCACAAAAGAAGTGTTATCGGCATCACCGCCGCTCTGCTTGCCGTGGCAATAGGCCTATTCTTCACCCTCGGCCGCACATTCCTCCCACCTTTCAACGAGGGGTCGTTTACCATCAACGTAAGCACCCTGCCAGGCGTGTCGCTCGAAGAGTCTGACAAGATAGGACTCCAGGCAGAGCGTATACTGCTCTCCGTACCGGAAATAAAGACCGTAGTGCGCAAAACGGGTCGTGCAGAACTCGACGAACACGCTCTGGGTGTCAACGTGTCAGAAATTGAAGCCCCCTTTGAGCTCGACGGACGCAGCCACGAAGAACTGCTTCGCGACATCAGGGAGAAACTGTCGGTCATCGTGGGCGCCAATATAGAGATAGGCCAACCCATCAGCCACCGCATCGATGCCATGTTGAGCGGCACTCAGGCCAACATTGCCATCAAACTCTTCGGCCCCAACCTCAACCGCCTCTTCACCATCGGCAACCAGATAAAAGAGAGCATTGAAGACATTCCGGGCATTGCCGACCTTAACGTGGAACAACAGATTGAACGACCCGAACTCAAGATTACGCCCAACCGTGAGATGCTGATGCGCCAAGGCATCACATTGCCCGACTTCAACGAGTTTGTTGCTGCAAATCTCGCAGGACAGACCGTGGCGCAGGTCAACGATGGTGGCAAAGCCTTCAACATTGTGGTAAGAAGCAACGGACAAAACCACAGCACCGCAGAGGAGATACGCAATCTGCTGATAGACACCAGCGACGGTCGAAAAATCCCGTTGGCCGACGTGGCAGAAGTGACCTCGTCAATGGGGCCCAACACCATCAACAGGGAAAACGTGAGCCGCAAAATCGTAATCAGCGCCAACTGCAGCGGACGGGACCTTGGCGGCATTGTCACCGATATTCAGAAAAACATCGGACAGAAAATTTCGTTGCCAGAGGGCTACCACATTGAATACGGCGGACAGTTTGAAAGCGAGCAGGCGGCCAGCCGCACCCTGATGCTCACCTCCATTATCAGCATCATAATCATACTGCTGTTGCTCAACGCACAGTTCCGAAACCTGCGCGAAAGTGCCGTCATACTGCTCAACCTGCCCCTGGCTCTCATCGGAGGTGTCTTTGCCCTGGTGCTTACGTCAGGCAATCTGAGCATACCGGCCATCATAGGCTTCATCTCCCTCTTTGGCATCGCCACACGCAACGGCATGCTACTCATTGCCGAGTATAACAGGTTGCGCACTCACGACACAGCCCTATCACTGCGCCAATGCATCGTGACCGGCTCGCTTGACCGCATGAACCCCATCATCATGACAGCTCTCACATCGGCTCTCGCACTGATACCACTTGCATTGCGCGGCAGCCTGCCAGGCAACGAGATACAAAGCCCTATGGCCAAAGTCATACTCAGCGGACTGCTCACCTCCACATTCCTGAACGCATTTATCATCCCCATAATCTACGAATGGATGCACAGCAGAAAACAACACTAAACACCACGCTATGAAACACTCCTTCCTAATACTACTTGCAAGCCTCGGCACATTGTGTTCGGCGGCACAGATAAAGGCTATTGACATCAATGCCGTGCTACAATCAATATGCGCCAACAACAAACAGCTGCGGACTTTGCGCCAATCAAACGAAGCAACCATCATGGAGCAGCATTCAGACAACACCGTGTTGGGTGCCACCTCGGTAGAATACAGCCCTTTCTTCCGCAAGGGCACCAACGGCATTTCCAGCAGCGAACTGGTTGTGTCGCAAGAATTTAAATTCCCCTCTACCTACACGGCACAACGCAAGGCGACCGACTTGATGCAAGATGTGCTAAACAGAGAGTGCGACCTTGCCCTGCGCAACATCATGCTCGAAGCACAAAACCTGTGCTTTGACCTGCAGACGGCCCTTCAATCTGCCACACTCATCAACGACCGCATGACGGCTACCGACTCGTTGCTGTCTATCTGTCGCAAGCAAATGCTCCGCGGCAATGCCACCATCATGGAGCTGAACCGCATCAGGCTCGACAGCATGAACATACAGTCTGACATTGCCCGCAACGTCGGCGAAACTGCGCAACTGAAAATTGCCTTGCAAAAACTGGGGGCTTCAGAAGCGTCACTCAACACGCCACCATCAGACACCAACATCAAGGCAGACATTGCCGTGCCGACATCTGCCGCCCTACAATTGGCCAATGCCACCCTCAAGCAAGCGGAACAGGAGGTCAAGCTGTCCAAACAATCTATGATGCCCACACTCACTTTGGGCTATAGGCGCAACACAGAATACAGGGAGAATGCCTCAAACGGCCCACTCATCGGAGTGTCTATGCCTCTGTTCTCCAATTCTCACAAGACTAAAGCTGCACGCCTCAAACAAAGTGCCGCAGAGTTAGAGGTCGAAAATATACAATACCAGCTCGACACTCAACGCAAAGCCCTGCAAGCCGAAGCCACCAACCTAAAGCAGCAACTTGACACCTACGACACCGCACTTATGCAACAAACCCTCGCCACACTCATGAAAGCTGTAAGCGCCGGCGAATTGAGTATTGCCGACTACTATGTGGAATCAACTAAAATCTACTCCATACTTCAAGAGAAACTCACTGCTGAAAACCGCCTCAACAAAGTGCAGGCAGAACTCAAAAGTCTGTAAAGGCGAAAATCGGCCAAGTCGTTTTCAGAGTCGCCCTTCTATTGTCACCCGATATTTTTTTGTTTTTTTCTTTGCCCAATCAAAATAATCGCTATCTTTGCAATCGAATTTATTGTCTGCTTACTTGCTTTTAACACAAAGATGCGATGAAAGAAAAATTACAATGGGTCGAATGGCTGAAGGTAATGGCCATGTTCTTTATTGTCTGGGGGCATTGTTTTCCTAAAACGATGTCAGACTTCATCTACCTTTTCAACGTACCTTTGTTTTTCATACTGTCCGGTTTCCTGACCCACAGACCAGACAGTTCAAAAGCCTTTGGCAAGAAGTTGTGGCTGACCTTGATTGTGCCTTACCTCCTCTTAGCGACCGCAAAAGGCGCAGGAGCAATCTGTAAAACGGGGGGGGGGGACGGCTTTAGCAATTCTCGCTGGCTTCCACTCCATAGGTGATACACAGGGCTGTTCGAACCTTTGGTTCGTCTACTCCCTTATTATTCTTAAATTGCTGCACCACTTTCTGGGATATTCCGTCAGAACGATGTGCATATTGGCAGTTGTCGCCACACTTGCGATGTGGGGATTGACCGCAAATATTGACATGCCCAAGTGGGCTGTTACTGACGCAGTTCTCGCAATACCTTTCTATGCAGCAGGCTACCTGCTGCGAGCCACGTCATACGACAAAGTCACACAAGCCGTAAACCTGATCTCAAAATCAAATGTGTATGTCTGGCTTGCAACTGTTGCTGCCCTTGCCACAATCACCTATGTCATTGCCTTGGGGAACGGCAGGGTCGGAATATATGCAGGTTCCTACGGCAACAACATTTTGCTGTATCTGCTTGGTGGAATTATTGGTTCTACCATGGTTTTCTGCATGTCTGCAAAGCTGGACAAGATCAAGCGGACATTCGTCCCTATTCTTGCTGCAGGCAATCTGGTAATACTCACATTCCACAGAGAACTTCTGCATTCTCCTCTGAAGATGATAAACCGCAACGAACTATTATCAGACTATAATGACATTCTGACCTTTTTGCTGTCGGTTGCCGTCATGATAGTTTTTATTCCAATTTGCCAGCTTGTAATACGTTATATTCCAGTGGTCATTGGAAATCGCAAACCATAATACTATTACCTTACACCCCCATCAGCATCGCTACGCACATAGAACATACATAAAGAATAGAACACTTGGCACACCTTAAGTGACCCCGTATCATACAGGGTGTTTCTTAACGGTCAGGTTCCGTGCCAAGGAAGTATAATGTCAATATTGTGTCGGAACAGGAACCTGCCGGCCAGAAAGACCAAGCGATATGAAAAAACAATTGTTCAGAACGGCAAAGTATGTTGCCGTAATTGCAATGCTGGCGTTGTCTTCCTGCGGAAGCGACGATTCCGGCAGTAACGGCTCCTCATCAGGAGGAGGTGGTGGCGGTGGTGACTCTTCGTCTGGTGGAGGTGGAACAACCGTAAGTGATGCAATGACTTCATTCCAACAGAAAAAGAAAATCGAAGATGTTGCAACAAAAATGATGAAACTCACACCAGCGTCAGACTTCAAGAATATCAGTGGCCTCATGACCGATGCGAAAAGGTTGGCAGAATATGAAACTGACGACATTGAAGAATGGGCGAAACTTACATTCGAGACTATGCTACACTATGTAGGACAAGAAAAAAAAGAGTCCTACAGGTACGAGTACGACTGGAACGATGAACACAACATTGTAATATGGTATGACATAATAAAGAATTACAATGCCTTGGTTGCCATCTCCGATTTCAATGGTCACTTTACTGCCAACGATGTAAAAAGGGAATGGCAACACTCTGGCGCCAACGACTTGCAATTCATCTTCAACGACAGTTATGGCAAAAAATGTATTCTTTCGCTTAAAGCAAGCGGAGCAACAAAAAACATGTATGTGGGAACCATGTCACAACATGAAGATATTGAAGCCGTCCCCACCAGCGACCAAGTCCCCGATAATGTGACAATCTATAACGATTATTTAAAAAAGATAAAAACCGTTATCAAAGTGCCAGAGCACATCAATCTTTCTCTGACACAAAACGGACAACAAATTGTATGCATTGACCTTGACATCAATTTGGGCAAGCTAACAGGGGAATACTTCGACTTGAGCGAAACCAGTCTGACACTAAATGCCAAGGCAAAGGTCAACAACTATGTATTCAACCTGAAACAGTTCGCTTACAATGCAGGAAGCTCTGCGACCGCACAGTTTGAGGCATACAAAGGCAACACAAAACTAATGACTGTGAACGTGTCATCTGACCTTACGGACATCCCTGGCTATCTCTTTACCGAAGACGAAGACCCTCTTTTTGGCCCAGGAGTTGAACCTAATGCTAAGAATGCCGCTTTCAAAATTGATATACTCGGCGAAATGCAGATACAGGGAACGGTGGCCGACACAAGGAGATATGTTGAGTATCTTGACATGGCTCGTAAGAACAACGATCAGGAATCTACATCCAAGTCCTACATCAACCAGGCAAACGGCCTATCCAAAATATATCTGTACTACGACAACAAGTCGACCAAACAGGCTTATTTCATCTTGAAAGCCTTCGAACGGGAAGACCCATGGTCCTGGGGCAGGATATGGAAGGCAGAACCTGTTGTCTGCTTCCAAGACGGCTCATCTTATGACGCTACGCTCAAAGTCTTTTTCAATGAGCGTGATTTCAGAAATGTTATAAGAAGATTTCAGTCTCTTGCTGACGGGTATCGCAACTTGTATCAATAGAGCTCTCCTTTAATATAGTCAGGTCTGAGCTTTTCGAAGCAATATGTTGGGAAGAAACATCTTGTATTGTGACGTCCGATTTGTAGCAACAGACTTGTATTCGTACGGTGGCTTTGTATGAGAACAGCCTTTCTATTGGCACTGATAATGTTTTGCGTTTCTCCAGCTTTTACACAAGAGCCAGAGAAAACGCAAAACATTTCGTTAGACAGCGTAACAGTAAAAGTGAAAAGAATATCGCAGCCTTTTGGCAAAGACGCTGATGGCCGTTACGTCTGGGACATGAAATCCTTTGGCAACCTTCCGCAGATTTTGAGCACAGCAGACCCCCTACACTACGCCCAGATGCTGCCCGGCATACAGACAAACAACGAGTATCAGGCTGGAATTCACGTACAAGGGTCCGACAACGAGCACAACTCCATATCCATAAACGACATCCCGCTATATAATGTCAGTCACTTATTGGGCTTCTTCTCTTCATTCATTACATCACATTTCAAAGACATGAGATTAATAGAACAAGCGCAGACTGCAGATTTCCCCAACAGGCTTGGAGCACATCTGACAATGGCGACAGATGACAAGATTCCCGACCGCATAACAGGAGAATTATCTGCAGGCCTTATGTCTTCCCAAGGTTCCCTCCATATTCCCATGGGCAAGACTTCGGCATTGTCCCTATCTGCAAGGCGTTCGTACATCAACATGTTGTACGGCTCTTGGCTTAGAACTGATGACAATAGGCTCAAGTACTCATTTTATGATGCCAATGCGTCATTATCCATTCACATGAACAGCAAGCACATTCTCATGATAGATGCCTATATTGGGAACGATGATGCCAGCCTTTTGGGAAACAATTATATGGGAGATACACGCGACAAATGGGGAAACTTGATGGTCTCCGCACGGCATCGCATATTGATGGGAAAAAACTCCAACATACAAACAACGCTATACACCACCTCATACAAGAACAAGCTTGAAACGGCCCTTATGCCCTTAGACGGAAAGAGAAGTATTTCCGCCAAGATTGCGGACTATGGTCTTCGCAGTGACATCACTTGGAGACGTTTTAAGAGCGGAATGGAGGTTGTGGTGCACGAAATCACTCCCCAAAGGCAACACCTCCCAGATGCACCACAGGAGAACGGACAACACACGCACCGAGAAACCTCTCACGAAGCCAGTCTGTATGCAGGCTACAAAACACCGTTGACAGGCTCTCTTTTTGCAGACATAGGCACAAGGGGATGTATTTACCATAAAAACGGAGGAGGCGGAACCCGATATTCGTTTAATCCCACTGTAAGGTTGTCATATTACACTGCACAATCAAAATTCACATTATCGTATACCGTCAGACATCAATATCTGTTCTTGTCGGAATTGTCGGGTGAGGGAATCCCCATCATGTCATGGGTGTCGTCAGACCAGAATAACAAACCGCAATATTCAAAGGGAATCTTGGCTACGTCAGAAAACAACATTTTAAACAGACGATACAAAGTGTCTTTGGCAATATACTACAAGAGGCTATATAATCAGATGCAAAACACAGGTACGCTGTTTGATGTGATAAACAACGATTTCAACCTTTATGACAATCTGGCATGGGGAAACGGCAAAAACTACGGTGCAAGTATAATGATAGCCAAATGCACTGGGGCATTAAAGGGTTGGCTATGCTACTCCTACGGAAAAGCCCTGCGCACATTACAGACAGGCAACGCCACAGGCGAATATCCAGCCAACCATGACCGCACCCACGAGATTAACCTGTTGGCAAACTATTCTCCATCAAATCGTTGGAGTTTTGGCGCTTGTTTCATTGCTTGTACAGGCACACCGTTCACAGCTCCCACATGCCTGTACATGCTCAACGGCAACATAATATCTCAAATGGGGAAACATAACGCCAACAGACTAAACGTATACAGCAGACTCGACCTATCTGCCAATTACAAATGGAAAGATGCACACGGCTACGAGCATGGTATAAACTTTTCGCTCTACAATGCACTCTGTCACACAAACGATCTATATCACTATGTCAGAGTGAGCAACAGTCAGAAAGTATATTATAAGACGGTCAAGTTTGTTAGCCCTATGCTCCCATCAGTCAGTTATTTCGTGAGATTCTGAATATTTGTATGAAACTGTTCCTTCGTCTTTTTCCGCTGCTATCTCTTCTCATCACAACAGGATGTGATGACGACCACTTTGCCACTCCAGAAGAAGCCATCGTGACAGAGGGATGGATTGAGGTAGGAGAGCATCCCGTAGTGATGCTTACAAAAACTTTCGTCATATCAGAGGAGAAGAAACCTATCAGCAACCTTGCTGACCATATGCTGCGCTGGGCGGTGATAAAGGTCAGCGACGGACAAAACACAGAAGTCCTTACTGGCAAATATGACAAACAATACTTTCCACCATATATCTACACGGCAAGCGACATGAGAGGTGTTGCAGGCAAGCAGTACTGGCTTGAAATAGAATACGACCGTTTTCGCTTGACAGCAACAACAACCATTCCAGAAGCCCCTCTGATTGATTCCGTTGAAGCGGTTAAGGCAGATGATGGGTCATCGCATTACACCCTGCAAGCATACTTTGCGGATACAACAGGCGGCAAGGCTTATTATCAACTGTTTACCAGAACAGGTCATTCGGGGAGACAATTCTTTGCGTCCTATCGCGGATGCTTATCCAGCCGTAACCTCCTGCCGTACAACAAAAAACCTGTCTATCCACCGCACCTTGCAACCGAGAACAAATACACGCCCTATTATCATGCAGGAGACACAGTCTTCGTCAAGCTGGCAAGAACCGACAGCGTATCATACAGTTTCTGGGAAGCCTATGAAAAGAAACTGGCATTCGGGTCTAACATGATGCTCAACTACGACCGAAACATTCCATGCAACATTGAGGGAGGCTTAGGTTATTGGCATGGGTATAACTCATCCGTCAGACGCATTGTCATACCAAAAGAATAATTTTGTCCGAACCGTAGGCCGTAAAACCACGCATCGAACTTGTCAAAACAAACCGATTCTTACATCTAAGTTAGACAAGACACTTGTACGATATCGTTCCACTCGTGAACCTGTCATGCAATACGTCTTTCCGACTCTATTCGGCCTTGACAGACTTGATCTCACGGCATATAACGTCCGCCTCATATTTCTTGTCAACAACAATCATCAAAAGCGGAGTTAAACCCAAATCGGTCATTAGGTCGTAAATGACCGATTTAGGGTAATACTCTAAAGAGCAGACTTCCTGATTAGTCGTTTTCAGGACGAAGCTTACGAACAACTGCACCTGCACGCCACATCTTGCAATGTTTTCCTATTGCAACTCAACAGACCTCTATTGGCTTGGCATCAACAAAGAATTGTTCCTCTCCGCCATCCATTTTCATGGCAATCATCTTGCGCAGTTCCTTTAGTGCAACGGCACCCCTCGTAAATGAATAGCAACCTCTTGTGTGTGGAGAGCGCTCTCATGTGTGTGCAGGGAACCCTTTTTTGTGTGGAGGGTAATAGTGCCGTTGCACGGAACTGTTGGCGATGAATCGCCGTCTGAGTTTAGTAAGTTAGAAGGTTTAGGTCGGTTAATGTTCTGCGTGTTGTTTTCAGATGCAAAATTATAGATACTTTCCAACCCATACAACCTCATATCGTTGTTGATATAGATATAAAAACACCATTCTCGCAGGTTATAAAATGCATTGTAGAAAACAATTACAGCCGTATTCCTGTTTATCAGGATAATTCTGACAACATCCGGGGTGTATTGTATATCAAGGACTTGTTGTTGCATATCGGCAAGCCGGATACATTCAGATGGCAGAGTCTGATACGTCCTCCGTATTTCGTGCCTGAGACAAAGAAAGTGGATGATCTGTTGCGTGAGTTCCAGGACAATCGTGTCCATATTGCTATAGTTGTGGATGAGTTCGGTGGTACAAGTGGTATAGTTACCCTTGAGGATGTTCTTGAGGAGATTGTCGGAGAGATACATGATGAGTATGATGAAGATGACAAGATGTATAAACGGGTAAACAGCAATACGTATATATTCGAAGGGAAGACACCGCTTAGTGATTTCGTGAAGATATTGGATGTGTCGGATGATGAATTCTCTGAG